>Ga0209365_1000010_pt1 | contig 233278 bp, 177 predicted proteins | sample WorMetimpBELIZE2_FD_187389 | JGI IMG/M metagenome (GOLD analysis project Ga0209365, IMG submission 187389) | Marine gutless worms symbiont microbial communities from Max Planck institute for Marine Microbiology, Germany - Olavius imperfectus... | ecosystem: Host-associated > Annelida >...
GGGCAGGAGTGAGGGGCTCCAGAGGGATAGGAAGCGGCTGAGGGGGAGGAGAGGGGGGAGTGAGTGGAGTCAGAGGAGTCACCTTTGCTTGATGGAGCACTGCTGCGACGACAGCAATAGCTACAGCAAGCCCGAGCCCCCACCCTATCATGGACATACCAACGGAGATACTAGTAGCCCGGGGGGCTCCCGAACCTAGCGGCCGCCGCGCCTCTTCTTCACAGCTGCTACTGGCCCTGTTCACATGCCCAGGAGGCACCGCATCCACACAACTGAAATGGGCGTGCGTCAAAACGACGGAGAGTATTATGACAAGAGAGCTGGACCTTCTCATGCAGCTATTTCCCAACCTACCACAAAACAAACAGAACCCCATACACCTATCCTGTAAACCGCAGCTTATATCCATGTGAAATAAAAACACAAGAAATAAACTACTAAGGCGGGGAACAAACAGATCTCGGCCACGTTGCAAACTTCATGTTCTCAGACACACAAGAATACCTCTTCTCCAAGACAGGCCCCCACGAGCCAACACACCCCATACACCACCTCTCAAAAGGGTATGTGAAAGGCTACAAACAACCTCTATTTGTTCTGATCCATCCTAAAAGTTGAACTCAAACAGAAGCTTGGCGCCAAAAGCCATCTGCTCTTTTGCAAAACTCAAAGCCAAAACATAGGGCTCAAGTCCCACATCCCAATGCTTTGTTCTTGACATGTGCCAAACGATGGGGACGCTACATTCTCCACCACATAACTTTTTCTCTTCCTTGATCTGTTTCCCTTGAAATCTGAAGAGAACTCTTTCAGAAAACACATAAAACACCTTCAATCTACACCCCAAATCTAAACGATCTGCCAGACGACACTTCGAGTATATCCCCCCAGAAACATAGTCAAAAATATCTTGCTTAAAGATCGTATGACAGTAATGACATTGATCATCCTGGAAGAGGTACCTACCAATTCCCAGAAAGGGAGAGATCAGACAGCCATGACTCCCACGCGAAAATGTACAGCCTAACCGCAAGTCAATATGGCCCAATCTTCTATCTGCATCATGTGAACTGTCCAAAGGTTGACCATTATTGCGGATACCATAGCCTTTTATCGCCACAAAACTTACCGAATCGATCCCTAGATAAAATAGACCCGGGGAAAGGTACTCATACTTCAACCTGATACCACCAAATAATTGAGACCCCTTACTCTTGACAGCCCCAACCATTTTATTCCACTTGTAAAGAAGAAAATCTGGACCAAATCCAATGTGATGCCGCTGCTCAGAGGGCTCTCCTCGCACTTGCGACTCGCAAAAGCAGGTAGACGTAAAGAAAATGGTGAACCAAACTCCCAAGCCAATGGCAAATTTTTTTAAAAACCAATCTAACATTCTCTCCTCCTATTTTTCTAAAATTTCATCGACAAAGTCCGTAGGCTTTAATGACCTCTTCGCCTCTTTCCAAAGAGACCCCTTATGAACCGCAGCCCTTGCTCACTCCCCTGCATGCCCTCAGAGGATGTGGTGTTAGAAACGATGTAAACAACAACCCCTTTTTGCCCGGAGTCACCCTTAAAAATTGAATGTAAATAGGAGTTTGGTACCAAAAGCTAATTGCTCTCCTGCGAGACCCAAAGCTAAAACATAGGGCTCAAGTCCTACATCACAACGATCTGTTTTTGACATGTGCCAAACAATGGGGACGCTACATTCCCCACCATATAATTTTTTTTCTTCCTTAACCTGTTTATCTTGAAATTTGAAACGAATTTCCTCAGAGAACACATAAAATGCCTTCAATCTGCACCCCAAATCTAAACGATTCGTCAGACGGCACTTCAAATTCACCCCTCCAGAAAGGTAAGCAAAACTATCCTTGTCAGAGATCGTATGGTGGTGACAACATTGATCTCTTCCGAAGTGGTAAATGCCGCCCCCTAGGAAGGGGGATATCAGATAATCACAACTTCTATTTGAAAATGTATAGCCTAGCCGTAAGTCCAGGTGGTCTAATTCCCTTTCTGCATCATAGGAATCATCCGGGGGTTGATCATTATTACAAATTTTATAGCTCTTTAACACCCTAAAGCTTGCCAAATCAAATCCCAGGTAAAATAGGTCTGAAGAGGAATACTCATATCTCACTCTGGACCCACCAAACAATTGAGAGCCTTTACTCTTGATAGCCCTAATCTTTTTATCCCACCTATAAAAAAGAAAATCTGGACCGAACCCAATGTGATGCCGCCTTTCAGAAGGTTCGTCCCGCGCTTGTGACTCACAAAAACAGTTAGAGGCAAAAAAGAGTATGAGCAAAACCCCCAAGCCGACAGAAAATTTTCTAAAAGACAAATTGAACATCATCCTCTCCCATTTTTCTTGTTTTTGCTTTCCCCAAAGCTTCATCGATAAATTTCAAGACCTTCCACACCCTCTTCATTATCCGCCACATGTTACCGAGCCTATTTTTAATTTTGCTTTGTGTTGCCCTTTCCCATCCTTAACCGACGAATAAGCCTGAATCCAATCTGCCGAATCTAGTAGATCCCTGCGTTCGATGTTACAACTTGGTTGTTTTTCACTCGATTGATCATGAGCTCCTTCGAAAAGTGCATTTACGATCAAGGACAACTCCCCTACGACCTCCTCGGAATGTCCTAGAGAAATCAAATTAAATAGATCAGAAGAGGTCACGAAACAATCTTCACAACCTCCCAAAGGGGAGCCATACTCCTCGCAAGCAGATTCCAATTGATCACATTCACTGTCTGCATAAACCATTGACTTCAATTCATCTAAGGACGCTAGAGAATCATGCAATGACCCAAGTCGATCAAGAGCTATTATCTCCCCCAAGAAGATTAACACCTTCAACCCCTCCGAATACTCTCCCACTTCGCTTAAAAGGGCACGCGCCTTCTGAAAGTTGTCTAGGGCTGTGGAAAATTTTGAAAGTTTTAAGTTTTCATGTCCCAATCCGAGATAGAGCAAGGAGAGCTTCTGATCGGTCATGTCAAAATTCTCCCCTTCTTGTCCTGCAGGTTTCGAAGCCCACAAATGGGCAGGGAGAACAGGACCGACCATCACCCAAATTATTACCATCAAGAAATATTTCACACTTTGCCCCTCTACAGCCTCAGAATGAAAGTAATACTTTTAATATATGCAGAAAATTTTTGTCAAAAAATTTTCTGGCCTTTTGTTAAGTTTAAAGTGTAAGCGTTAACGGAAAATCCCTCCACGGAAGCCAAGAAATCTCCACGATTTTGGTCCACCAATCTGGCAAAAGTTTTCCTGAAGCTTTTGAACGTTTTATGGCTCACAAGTTTGCACATGACGTCTTCGAGGTATCCTTGGAGGTTGATTTGGCAAACCCCACAACTTCTTCTGCATTACTGATATCATTTGCCGCTAACTCGTTCAGAATAATTTGATGAAACTTTTGACACACCACAATATAAATTTCTCTCCGGATTCTCCTTCTCAAAACTCTATGCATTTTTCTTACCCCCCCACACACAAATTTAACTCCGGTAGAGTCAATGACTATTTCCGTTACACCCCCATAGGCCTCTTTGAGCAGTCCATCTAATCTTATTCTTCAAAATTTTGCTCCTCTTGCAGCTTGGAGTGTAATGTGGAGTAGCTGGGTGGCAGACAATAAACTTACCAGCGAGCCGAACTCCTGCACTCCCCTTAACGGAAAACGAAGAAAAGAGTGAATGGGGGTGTTAAAAAGTGCATACTCCTGGAGCATCAATATTGATTGCCAACATGCCTAAATCTTTTATGTTGAGTCAATTTAAGCCAGCCTATTCGCTCTAACCGACTGGTGGTACGCATATTTGAGTAATATTCCATTTTAGGTCCGTTTGGAGGAACATTTTTTCAAAACCCCTTATTTCTCAACAGGCTTATAATCAGGCAGAAAGAGACCTAAAGGGGATGGTGCTATAGAGAAAAACAAGCTACGGGGCTAAAAGTGAAAGAGGGGAGCAATTTGCCGAGAGAACCCAAAGCGTAGGAATGACGCTGAAAAGATAAAAGGGAAATTGCTTTGAATTTTTCATAAAGGCCATGAACGCTTGGAAGCTGCAAATCAATGCCCCTTCTGCCCTATCTTCCTAAACAAATCACGCTAATTATAAACTTGTAAAAATCCGAGCCCCCTAGTAGCTCTAGCAGTTTCATTTTGCGTCCCATGAACAAATACTTCTCGTGCACATCAACGAATTGCACAACAGCGCCACGAGCAAGGCAACAACCTTTTCTTTAATTTCTACACCCCAACTAAACTCTGTTAACGCAAAACTAAAATGTCGTAATCAATCTTCCAAAGCATCGACACTGGTTTAATTTCATCTCCCACATTTTTGATTCTTCTTCCTCTTATTATATTGAATGCTAAGGCTTTCAGAGATACATCCTTCACTTCGAATGGCCAGAATTTTTTCTAAATCTTCTTTAGAATTTAGGGGTCTATGCCCATTTTGAGGATCCTTGGCGGCCTTGCCAAATTGTTGATTATGCACCTCTATAAATTCCTCGCCTAAACAACGATTTGCTGCTTCTGTTGATAAAATGTTTCTAAGTCTCATCTCTTTAATTAAGACGGTATTGTAACATCCCGTGGTTTCTCTCCACCCTTCCTTTCGCTTGTGGGCTATGCGCACAAATCAAACCGATATTCAATGTCTGGCGAGCTTGGTGAAAGACTGTGATTCCTTTACTCTCACCGAGCCTAGCAACCCTAAATACACTATGCTTATCAACATAGAGCTCTATAGGCTTCCCATGTTTACATAAATACCCTTCCAAACAAATAAAATAATCATTTGTGCTTTCTTGTCCGCAAAATCTTGCGTGTAGGATCTCGCTCGTCGCATCATCTACAAATTGGATAAGACAACAGTCTTCAAGCCAATTGTGAAACGATCCATCGACCTACACAAGTTCCCCTTCTTTGCTTTTCCCAGCCCTTCTTGAATCAGGATGCCTTCCCTTTATCCTTTCCACAATTTTATTCCGCTTCTCTAAGGAACTTCCTTCTGGGATTCGACTTCCCTCTCTTTTTAGAGATAAGTCCCTTTGGCCCTTCATCTCTGTAAGCGCGAATCAACCTCTGAGTATGCCTCAGAGACAAACCCAAAATCCCACTGGCTTCTCTCCGTTTTAAAGTTTTGCTTTCCACTTTCTCCATGATTGAAGTTCTCGCTACTTCTTTATATGGTCATCATCGTCTTCAAAATTTTCTTTGCCTCCAGAATAATTCCTAAAAGGCGACATTTTAGTGTTGCAGGATTTGCGACATTATCACTTTGCGCTTACACACCCCAACTAAACTCTTGCATGATTTTAGTCGTGTCAGTATACTGCCCCTCGGTTTATAACTTGGAGTGTCGTATGAGTAATGTTGGTGTAGGTATGGAGCCCGCTGGAGAGTGTGTCCCTGTGGATATGGATAGGATAACGGCGGGCGTCTATGGGGGCATCGCTGGACTTTCATTGGGGATACCGCCGACGGCTGTACTTCTTTTTCTTTCCAAGTTTGGTCTGTTGGCTACTAGAAGTGTGACGTTTAAAAATGCCATTTTTATGTGGCTCTTCTCCGCGATAGCACCAGCTGCAGCGTGGGCTGTGGGTGGAACGGACTATCTCAAGGGCCGTCTCGTAGAATGGAATGTCTCGGAGCGGTGGATCGATAGAGGGTATATGGCAATGATTGTACATGTGCTAGCGTTTCTAGTGTTAACTGCAAGTGCTGTGCCGGTTCTGTCGAAATTTCTGTTGAGTCATCCTGTCGCCTATCCTGCGGCGTTCACGTATGCGTTTCTGCTGATTAGTTGCTTTGCTGGCTTTCTCTCTATTATTAGTGGTAATGAAAGTGGGAGTTAATATGTGATGGCCGCCTCAGTTAAGAGTTAGAAGGAGAAGGGAAAAAAGCCTTGGGGACATAGAGGCAAAGTTGTCCGAGGTGTGCAAGGAACGAATCTAGTTGATTTGTGTTGCATCCTCGGTCGGCCGGTAGCTGTGTTGAAGATGGTACATTGCTGAAATGTTATCTTTATGCGTCGCAAAAACTCTTTTGGGTTGAGTGCTTCCAGCTGCCCTGTCTTGTATTCCCTTAGAACAAATACTCATAAGAGTATGCTTCACCCCAGTTGTCTTTTTCAAAATTTTCTTTGCCTCCAGAATAATTCCTAAAAGACGACATTTTAGTGTTGCAGGATTTGCGACATTATCACTTTGCGCTTACACACCCCAACTAAACTCTTGCATGATTTTAGTCGTGTCAGTATACTGTCCCTCGGTTTATAACTTGGAGTGTCGTATGAGTGGTATTGGTGTAGGTATGGGGCCCATAAGTAGGGAGCCCATAAGTAGGGAGCCCATAAGTAGGGGGCCCATAAGTAGGGGGACCGTTTTAAAGGAGCCCGCAGCTGGAAGGAAGCCCGTTGGAGGGGGTTTCACTATGGATGAGATACCGGAGGGCGTCTGGGGGGGCGTCGCTGGACTTTTATTTGGGATAGTGCCGACGACTCTATTTCTTTTTCTTTCCAAGTTTGGTCCGTTGGCTACTAGCAGTGTGACGTTTAAAAATACCATGTTTATGTGGCTCTTCTTCGCGGCGGTATCATCTGCACCGTGGGCTGTGGGTGGAACGGACTATCTCAAGGGCCGTCTCGCAGAATGGAATGTCTCGGAGCGGTGGATCGATAGAGAGGGTATGGCACAGATGGTACATATGCTAGCGTTTCTAGTGTTAGCTGTAGGTGTTGTGCCGGTTCTGTCGAAATTCCTGTTGAGTCGTCCTGTCACCTATCTTGCGGCGAGCGTGTATGCGTGTATACTGATTAGTTGCTTTGCTGGCTTTCTCTCTATTACTAGTGGTAATGAAAGTGGGAGTTAATATGTGATGGCCGCCTCAGTTGAGAGTTAGAAGGAGAAGGGAAAAAAGCCTTGGGGACATAGAGGCAGAGTTGTCCGAGGTGTGCAAGGAACGAATCTAGTTGATTTGTGTTGCATCCTCGGTCGGCCGGTAGCTGTGTTGAAGATGGTACATTGCTGAAATGTTATCGTTATGCGTCGTAAAAACTCTTTTGGGTTGAGTGCTTCCAGCTGCCCTGTCTTGTATTCCCTTAGAACAAATACTCATAAGAGTATGCTTCACCCCAGTTGTCTTTTTGAATTCTTGTGCAGGTCATCGAATTCACGCAACAACGCCGCAGCCCCAACTGAATCCTTAGGCTCTCCACGGTCTCTTTTAGCAACTTGAGGTGTCCGATCTTGCTTGCCAAGAGGTCTCCAGTTAGTATACTTTGTCGTGATGCAGCACTTAAAAAAAAGCTGCGTTCGTCTTCTCTTGTTATGCACTAATATCGGTCATTGTGGGGGTGGGGGGTAGCGTTTTATGAGGAGTACTGGAAGGGGGAATAGGCATTTATATAAAAATTTGGATTATAGTAGCATCGCTAGTATCAGCGGCGGTTGCTGCCTGTTGGGTGCTTGCTTCTGGCAGCCCTGTGTGGGTTTCTGCCCTCGTCAAGGTTATTGAGCGGTATTGCTGATTCATCCTGTTAGTATTTGTTCAGGGGGGCGCAAAATAGGGTTGTAGGAACTGCTCAAATCCCAAGACCTTTCTTAGAACTATGATTGCTCTCATCGTGAAGATGATTTGGCAATAGACTTATTATCAATAAGTTAAGTTGCGATATGCACTGCCGAGATTTGTCTCTAAGACCGCCCAGCCCTTCTTTGCGGCATATTTTCTCAGATAGCGAACGTAAACGCAACATCACAACCACATGTGAAGACCACAACCTCTTTTCTAACGCTAGAGGTGGCTAATTTTAAACTGGTTAAAGTTTTCTGGAATCGGGCGCGCCCGGCCCCCCCGCGAAGGAGCTTTTCTACCCAAATCCACGCCAGCAATGACGCCTCCGAACATGGGCCATCGGGGGCTCTTCTCCCTCATCCCCCCCGCAAGAATCTAGCAGAGCTTGCCCGAACACACCACAACCCACAGAGCTACCTCAAACAATCGAACAAAAGGCCCCTGACACCACCTCTTGACCCCCTTTCACTTACCCGTTGTTGGCGCGCGTTGCCTCGCAAAAATAGCATACAAAAAATGCTGCGGTCTTTAGAGAAAGACAAAGTCAAGGATATCCTCTTCTTCATCACCTATCAAGTTTTTCACGCGCCTCTCGTAGTTATAGAAACCCGTTCCTCCAGGGATCATATGTCCCATGATGAGGTTGGATTTGAAGTCAAGAAGATGATCTGTCTTCCCAGTGCAAGAGGCTTCAGCTAAAACGCGTGTCGTCTCCTGAAAAGATGCAGCAGAAACAAACGATTCGGTGCCTAGTGATGCCTTAGTGATACCGAGAAGGACTGGCGCTGCTTGAGCGGGCTTCCCCCCCTCTCCTACAACTTTGAAATTGACCTCATGAAATATCTTTTTATCAATATTTTCTCCATAAAGGAAAGTGGTATCCCCAGGATCGGTAATACGCACTTTTTGCAACATTTGACGTACAACGGTTTCAATATGTTTATCGTTAATGCTAACCCCCTGTAGACGATATACTTCCAACACCTCCTCCACAACATGCTTTTGCAGCTCACAAACTCCACAAATTTCGAGGATCTCTTGAGGAACGACGAGCCCATCGGTGATTTGCTGCCCTTTTACCACACTGTCACCCTTTTGAACGATCAAGTGTTTGGCCAGAGGAATAAGGTGCTCCTCCTCCATTCCATTGCTCTCATCACGAACGACCACAATGCGTCTATTTTTCTGCACACCCTGGAAGTCAACGATCCCATCGATTTTAGCAATCTCAGAGGCATCGCGCGGGCGCCTAGCTTCAAAGAGCTCTGCAACACGAGGGAGTCCCCCGGTAATATCTTTAGTTTTGATAACCCCACGAGGCAAGCGTGCGAGAAGATCTCCAGCATCGACTCTGTCACCCTCCGCCACCGAAATGACCGCACCAGAAGGCATCGCATAGGTGCCAACCAGCTGCTCATACCTCTCATCAAAATAGATCATAATTTGTGGATGCAACTCCCCTCGGTGTTGGCGCACTAAAAGTTCCGTCTGCCCCGTCTGCTTATTCAGATCATATACAGCAGAGATCCCCTCAACCAGGTCTTCATATTTGACATATCCAGGCTTTTCACAGATGATCGGAATGTTATGCTGCTCCCAATGCCCTATGCGATCTCCACGCACCACTTTAGCGCCATCTTCAAGATAGATCTGCGTGCCAGGCTCAACCGCGAACGATTGAAGAGGTTCAATAGACTTAGTGGCGAGAAGTGCTTTGTACTCCTCTATTGCGCGCCCCTCATCACGGACAATATGTAAAAAGCCATTCTTGTTGAGGGCAAGCCATCTCCCCTCCTTATTTCTTACGGTGCGCAATTCAAAATAGACCAAAATGCCCTCTTGCTCCGTAATAAGATCGGGTGTCGCATAGGCAGCAGCAATCCCCCCTAGGTGGAAGGTCTCCATGGTAAGCTGCGTGCCGGGCTCTCCTATCGACTGAGCAGCGATGATTCCCACAGCTTCTCCTTTTGCCACACGACGTCCATTGGCGAGGTTTAGTCCATAGCAAAGCGTACACAATCCCCGCTTCGCCTCACAGGTGAGAGGAGAACGAATTCTAAGGCTCTCGATGCCAGCACTGTCGATTGCTTCGGCCTGAAGTATGGAGAGTATATCACCACCCCTTGCTAAGAGCTTCGTATGGTCACCAGGTATATAGATGTCATCACACACAGTACGCCCAAAGATACGATCTCTAAGCGGAATGAGTTCCTCTTGCCCCTGTTTAATGGGCGCAACTTCAATGCTATTTAGGGTGCCACAGTCATTCTCTGTAACGAGCACATCTTGCGCAACGTCGACGAGGCGACGTGTAAGATACCCAGAATCGGCCGTCTTTAACGCAGTATCAGCAAGCCCCTTACGCGCACCGTGTGAGGAGATGAAAAATTCGAGGACAGAGAGCCCTTCTCGAAAATTTGCCGTGACGGGCGATTCAATAATTTCTCCGGAAGGTTTAACCATTAACCCTCGAAACGCCCCTAACTGTTTCACCTGAGATTTATTCCCTCGGGCCCCAGAGTCCATCATAAGATAGAGGGGATTGAGCTCCTTATTATTGGGATTAGAGATAATCTCAAAGAGCTGGTCAGCGAGAATTTCGGAGACGTCTGTCCAGATGCTGATGATCTTGGAATGCCGCTCCCTCTCCGTAATCACACCATCTTCATATTGTTGGACCACCACAGCAACTTTTTTCTGGGTTTGTTCCAAGATTTTCTGCTTGCTCTCGGGAATACATACGTCTTTTACCCCCATAGAAAGAGCTGCCTTTGTGGCATGTGCGAATCCAATATATTTAATATCGTCCAAAAAGCGCACACATGCTTCGAGACCCACTTTTTTATAGGTGTCAAGAACCAGTTTGCTCATCTCTTTCTTACGGAGGCCATAATTTTGAAAACCGAGATCTTTCGGCACGATAGTGTTGAAGACCACACGCCCAGGAGTTGTCTCAATAATTCCCGAGTCGAGGCGGAGTTTGATCTTTTCGTGGATGTGAAGTCCCCAGCCAAGATTATCACAACGTCCTTCCTTGGAGGACTCTTCAAACCAGTTATAGCTACTACCTCCAAAAAGCAGATGTAGCACCTCTTCAGAGGATCCAAATACTTTTAGTGGTTTCCCGTGATCTTCGGGAAAGTAGACCGGGTCGTGCATGAGGTAGTAAAGGCCCAAAATCATATCTTGCGAGGGAACAGCGGCAGGCTTACCAGAAGACGGTAAAAAGATGTTATCGGGGGCCATCATCAATAGCTTGGCCTCAAGCTGTGCTTCAACGGAAAGGGGAATATGCACGGCCATTTGATCCCCATCAAAATCGGCATTAAAGGCAGTACAAACAAGTGGATGTATCCGTATAGCCTCCCCCTCGATGAGGATAGGTTCAAATGCCTGAATCCCCAGGCGGTGTAACGTCGGCGCCCGGTTCAAGAGTACAGGATGCCCTTTAATAATCTCCTCGAGCACGTCCCACACTTCAGGATCACCACGCTGAATCATCTTCTTGGCAGAACGGATAGTATAGACAAGCCCTCGCTCTTTAAGTCGTTTCACGATAAAGGGCTCAAAAAGCTCTAGGGCCATCTTCTTTGGTAACCCACATTGATTAAACTTGAGCTCAGGCCCAACAATAATCACAGACCGTCCTGAATAATCTACACGCTTACCGAGAAGATTTTGACGGAACCTTCCCTGCTTTCCCTTAAGCATCTCAGAAAGGGCCTTAAGGGGACGATTACCTGCACCCATGACAGGATGCCCATGTCGTCCGTTGTCAAATAGGGCATCTACTGCCTCTTGAAGCATGCGTTTTTCGTTGCGAATAATCACATCGGGGGTCTTAAGTTTTAAGATCGATTTCAGGCGATTATTGCGGTTGATCACACGCCTATAGAGGTCATTCAAGTCAGAGGTGGCGAAGCGCCCTCCATCTAGGGGCACTAGGGGACGAAGGTCGGGGGGGATCACGGGAACACACGCAATCACCATCCAGTCGGGTCTGTTTGGCGAAGAGGCAAAGCTCTCGATAATTTTGAGACGTTTGGCAAGTTTCATGCGCGCCTGCATAGAGCGAGTCTTGCGTAATTTCTCCTTTAATTCTGCAATAGTTGTAATGAGATCCTCTTTCTCCAGGAGCTCACGAATCGCAGCTCCCCCCATGTTTACCTCAAACGAACCAATACCCCACTTCTCTTGGGCTTCACGAAATTCGTGATCGTTGAGAAGCTGTTTGCGATGCAGCATAGTATTTCCGGGTTCGGTAACCACATACTCTTCATAATAGATAATCCGCTCAAGATCGGTAATGGACATACCCAAAATATTGCCGATCCGTGAAGGCTGGGTCTTAAAAAACCAAATATGGGCGACGGGTACGGCTAGTTCAATATGGGCCATGCGTTCACGACGCACCTTGGACAAAACCACCTCAACACCGCAACGATCACAAATAATGCCTTTGTGCTTGATCTTCTTATACTTTCCGCAGGCACACTCCCAGTCGCGCGCGGGCCCAAAAATCTTTTCACAAAACAGCCCCCCCTTTTCCGGTTTGAATGTACGATAATTAATCGTTTCAGGTTTTTTGATTTCGCCTCTAGACCATTCATTACGAATGACATCGTCTGAGGCAATTTTGATCTTCAATTTGTCAAATTGAGAACTACGAAACCCATCCTCCTGAGAATTATGAAATCTATCTCCGTACATGCACTCTCTCCACAAACTCCTTTAAATTTTATTCTACGGCTTCACATTCGGCACGAATATCAAGACACAACCCTTGCATCTCTTTCACGAGCACGTTAAACGATTCGGGAGTCCCCGCTTGCAATATATTATCACCCTTAACGATAGACTCGTAGATTCTCGTACGCCCAGCAACATCATCCGACTTTACAGTGAGCATCTCCTGAAGTGAATAGGCTGCACCATAAGCTTCGAGAGCCCACACCTCCATCTCTCCAAAACGTTGTCCACCCATCTGTGCTTTACCACCCAGAGGCTGCTGAGTGACCAGAGAATAAGGGCCAATCGCACGAGCATGGATTTTGTCTGCGACAAGATGGGAAAGTTTCAATATATAAATATAACCGACAACCACTGCATTATCAAAACGCTCTCCCGTACGGCCATCGTAGAGGTAACTCTTTCCAGTTTCTAAGTAACCATGTTCCACCATCATCTTCCAGATGTAATCCTCGGGGAATCCTTCGAAAACTGGGCTTTTTACATAGATGCCAGATTTTTTTGCTACGAGACCAAGGTGTGTTTCAAGAAGCTGCCCCATATTCATCCGCGAGGGAACTCCAAGAGGATTGAGAATAATTTCAATAGTCTGCCCATCGGGAAGATAGGGCATATCGGCTTCGAGAACAATGTTGGACACTACACCCTTATTGCCATGACGACCAGCCATCTTGTCCCCAACCTGCAATTTTCGTTTTGTGGCTATATACACCTTCACCTGTCGGATGACCCCAGGGTCGAGCTCAACATCCCCCTTACGCATATATTCTAATTCAGATTTGTGCTGCATATGCAACTGTTTAATTAGGTTCTCGTGTTCACACAAAATTGCCTTAAGCGCGTCATAGACATCGTTTTGGGGAAGGATGAGGTTGTCTGGATTTTCAACTTCCAAAATTTCCAACATCCCCTGCTGAATTTTCTCCCCTTTTTTAATTAAAACATCCCCCGTGACACGATGCATGATGGCCTCAGGAGCCTCCTCCCCGAGAAGAAGCACTCCAAGTTTCTCATGAAATTGTATCAGAAGATCTGTCTCTTTTTCTTTGAACTCACGATGGATATCTTTGACACGAGTCATCTCCACCACCGATTCCTCGTCAGTCTTGGAAAGACGATCGCGACGGCTAAAAACCTTCACATCCATCACTACCCCCGCAGTACCCGGAGGCACAGTCAAAGAGGCATCTTTAACATCGGAGGCTTTTTCTCCAAAAATTGCCCTGAGAAGGCGCTCTTCTGGGGAAAGTTCTGTTTCCGACTTTGGGGTAATTTTCCCGACAAGAATATCTCCAGGCTTAACTTCCGCCCCAATGCGAATAATCCCATCTTCTCCTAAATTAGCAAGGGCCTCTTCCGAGACATTTGGAATATCTTTCGTAATCTCCTCTTTACCAAGCTTGGTGTCACGCGCAGTCAACTCAAACTCTTCGAGATAAATTGAAGTATAGGCATCATTTTTGATAAGTTTTTCTGAAATGATAATGGCATCTTCGTAGTTATATCCACACCAAGGCATAAATGCCACGAGCACGTTCTTGCCGAGGGCTACCTCCCCCTTGTCGATAGCAGGGCCGTCGGCAATCACATCTCCCCTCTTCACACTATCTCCAATATTGCAAAGGGGAGTCTGGTTAATCGAAGTATTTGCATTGGAACGCAAAAACTTTTTTAGTTTGTAAACGTTCTTCTTCATGGGATTGGCTTTCTCCGATACTACAATCTGAAATCCATCCACATACTCGACTACTCCATCCTCTTCTGCGATAACTACGGCGCCGGAGTCACGGGCAATGCGCCTCTCCATGCCAGTTCCAACGATAGGAGCATCTGGGATAAGGAGGGGAACAGCTTGACGTTGCATGTTCGATCCCATGAGCGCTCTGTTGGCATCATCATGTTCTAGAAAAGGGATCAATCCCGTTACAACAGAAATCAGTTGCTTGGATGAGACATCCATATGCGTCACTTTCTCTGACCCAATTTTAAGAGACTCCCCCCTGTGGCGTGCCCAAACAATCTTCTCTTCAAACATGTGATGCTCATCTAGCGGCGCAGAGGCCTGCGCGATCACGCACCTCTCCTCTGTGTCGGCCGTCATATATTCAACCTCTTCAGTCACAACACCATCACGCACGATTCTGTACGGCGTTTCGATAAAGCCAAATTCATTAATCTTTGCGAAAGAGGAGAGGGAAATAATCAGACCAATGTTGGGTCCCTCGGGAGTCTCAACGGGACATACGCGCCCATAGTGGCTAGAATGCACATCTCTGACCTCAAATCCGGCACGTTCCCTGTTCAATCCCCCAGGGCCCAGGGAGGAGAGGCGGCGCTTATGTGTCAATTCTGCAACAGGGTTCGTCTGATCCATAAACTGAGAGAGCTGCGAACGCCCAAAAAAATCTTTTAAAACGCCAGCCAAACCCTTTGCTGAGATCAGTTTGCCCGGGGTTAGCGTATCAGCAGAAAAATCAAAGAGATTCATGCGCTCCTTGATAATCTTCTCCATACGGGACAGACCAATACGACATTGATTTTGCACCAGTTCTCCAACAGAACGCACACGCCTATTCCCCAAATGGTCAATATCATCAACGCAAGCATCCTCATCCCCCTGCTTCAAAAGAATGAGATACTTGATAGCATCGATGATATCCTCCTTCTTTAGTGTCACAACCTCTAAATCTTCGTCGGTAATTTTACGTCCTAACTTTTTATTGAGCTTGTAACGTCCTACCCGCCCCAAATGGTAGCGCTTTGGATCGAAAAATAGGCGCATAATCGCAGATCTTGCATTAGAAAGAGTCGCCGGCTCGCCTGGGCGAATCTTTCTGTAGAAATCTTTGAGGGCAGATTCATAAGAATCTGTATGATCCTTAACGAGCATCTTAATTATTGGGCTGGTTTCATCGGCATCCTCAGCTACACGAATTGCACAAATGCCAGAATCGAACATGCGCTTGAGCATCGCAGTCGTCAATTTCTCTGAGGCTCTTCCAAAAATTACTCCAGTATTTTCATCGAGGACATCTTCCGCCAAAATTTTCCCCACATGCTTGGGGAAGTCTTTATCTGATTTAATCTTGACCCGAGACGTATTAAAAAACTCCTCGATAATATCGGCATTTGATGAAAGGCCCAAAGTGCGAACAAAAGAGGTAGCGAGCACCTTTTTGCGGCGCTTTTTTCTGTCTACGTAGATGTAGATAAGATCATTGATGTCAAAGGAGGCTTCTAGCCAACTGCCACGGTAGGGAATGATGCGGAAAGAACTTAAAACAAAGCCCTTGGGATGCTTGTTTTGTTCAAAAGAGACTCCAGGCGAACGGTGCAACTGCGAAACAATCACACGCTCCGACCCATTAATAATGAATGTTCCATCCTCCGTCATAACAGGGATGGTCCCCATGTAAACTTCCTCCTCCTTGATCCCCGTCTCGTCAGTCAAACGAAATTTAACTTTTAGCGTCACATTGTAGGTAATACCCCTCTTGATACACTCCTCTGGGACATATTTGGGTACACCTAAATTGTATGAACAATATTCGAGAACTGTCTTTTCGTCGTATGACTTGATAGGAAAAATTTCTCTGAACACCTCCTCAAGTCCCATATTTTCCCGTTCATGCGGCAATGTATCTGCTTGAAAAAATTGACGAAAGGATTTAATCTGCACTTCAATCAGGTTGGGGGGGTCTATGATCTCCTTCCGTTTAATAAAACTGCTCCTTTCCGGTGCTCTTTTTAGCATGTAAATGCCTCCATAAAAATGTAATTCCGTGATGATTGCGATAAGATCATCAAAAAACGAACCCGCTTTCTCCTGCCAAGGGAGAACCGCTCCTACTAAGTGGGATTACCACCGCTATCCACAGCAAGTCAGTGCTATTACAACTCACTATTTTTCAAATACTCGTTAACGATACTTTCGCTCCGGCATCGACAAGTTTCTTCTTAACTTCTTCGGCCTCAGCCTTAGGGGCACTATCCTTCACAGCCTTAGGAAGTTCTGCAACAACCAGCTCCCTCGCTTCCTTCAGTCCAAGCCCCGTAATTTCTCTGACAGCCTTAATCACACTAATTTTTTTGTCGGCCGGCACTTCCTCCAACATCACTCTGAAATCAGTAGCTTCCTCCTGTCTTGCAGCTTCCCCTTGTCCTGAAGAAGGCATCGCCATCATCATAGGCGCGGCAGCGGAGGCCTTCACATCCCACATCTCCTCTAAGGCCTTCTTAAGCTTAGACAAATCCAAACTTGAAAGTTTGGTTATTCGATCTACGATGTCCTTAATGTCATCATCTACATTTATTTTTTGTTTTGTCACCATTAGTTCCTCTATTTGATATTGTAACTCTTTACCCCTCTTTCTGAATCTTCTGATCAATACAGCCGATCACACCCCCCAAGAGCGCTTCTATCACCTTAAGTATACCCAGCATCGGAGTGTCGAGCACGCCAAGGAACAGCGCATACATCTGCTCGCGATCTGGAAGGAGTGCAATTTCCTTAAAATCCCCAGGAACACACTCCCTTCCTTCATACAACCCACCAACAACCTCTATCACATTTCGATTACTCTCCATAAATTGATACAGCGTTTTTATCGTTGCAACGATGTCTTCACCCGTATGAACAATGCCAATGTGCCCCTTCAATACTCGCGTGTCTACTGGGATATTAACCTCGATAGCAGCTTTCAAAAACAGACGCTTCTTGACGATCTGCAAACACCCTCCAGCATGAATAAGTGACGTGCGCAGGGCGAAGGCAACATTAGGATCCATAGATTTATATCTGGTAAAAAGGAGGGTAGACGCCCCTCTCAATCGATCGCTACTCTCGTCCAACAAAAGTTGTTTTTCTTTCCTCATACTCAAACCAAACTTAACTAAAACGCAATTGAATTAATATCAACTTTAATCCCCGCCCCCATTGTTGATGAAATAAATAGAGAGCGAAAGAACACTCCTTTCGACGAAGCGGGTTTCATTTTTGAAATCGCACCAATAAAAGAGGTAATATTTGTTGCGATTTGATCTTTTACAAAAGAGACCTTACCAACGCAATTATTAATCACGCCACTTTTATCAACTTTAAATTCAATCTTGCCCTTTTTAAGATCTTCAAGGGCACGCTTGATGTCAGTGGTTACAGTACCCGCTTTTGGCGTGGGCATCAACCCCCTAGGCCCCAAAATCTTTCCTAACTTACCCACCTCACGCATCATCTCAGGAATGACAACGAGAACGTCAAAATCTGTCCACCCTCCTTTGATCTTGTCGACAAGCTCCTGATCACCCGCTTCATCTGCGCCACACTCTAAAGCCTCCACAATTTTATCACCCTTGGCGAGGACCACAATGCGAAGCTTCTTGCCCGTTCCATGAGGAAGGAACACCAAACCCCTTACCTGCTGATCCGACTTCTTAGGATCCACTCCAAGGCGTAAAGCCACTTCGACAGATTCATCAAATTTGGCGGGCGGAAACCCCTTTAGGACCTCTACAGCCTCATGAAGAGGGTAACTCTTAGTTGGATCGAAGAGCTTAAAATGTTCTCTGTAACGTTTGCTTCTTTTTTTCATACCATCCTAGTCTTTACCAATATCTACACCCATCGATTTAGCAGTCCCACGCACCATTTGCATCGCCGCCTCTTTCGAACGTGCCCTAAGATCTGGATATTTCTTTTCAACAATTTTCTTAAGCATTTCCTCATCGAGCTTGCCCACTTTATCACGATTAGGAACGCCTGACCCCTTTTCAATCCCCAACTCTTTTAGTATAAGTTGAGAAGTGGGCGGTTCTTTCATAATAAATGTAAAACTTTTATCAGAAAACACCGAAATTTCTACAGGCAGAATGTCGCCCACTTTATCCTGAGTTTTTGCATTAAAATCCTTGCAAAAGAGCATGATATTTACGCCCGCAGCTCCTAGGGCTGGCCCAATCGGTGGTGCGGGATTAGCCTTGCCCGCGGGAACTTGAAGCTTAATCTTCTTCTCTAATTTCTTTGCCATTTTCTTACATTTCCTCGATTATTCAAGCTTCAACCGAAACCTCTTCAACCTGCCAAAACTCTAGATCATCGACACGCGTGTCTCGACCAAAAATAGAGACCATCACACTGATCCTCCCCTTTTCGTGGTTAACCTCTTGTACAGTACCCATGAAATTCTCAAAAACACCATCTGTAATTTTCACATGATCGCCCATTTGCAATTTATTTTTATGAGAGACCTCTCCCTTACGCGTTTGAAGATCAGACAGGATCTCTTCTACCTCTTGCTCAGATAAGGGAATCGGAGTCCCCTTTCCCATGAACTTGATGACGCTATTTGAATTTTTTATATATTGCCACGACAGATCTGTAAGACGCATTTTCACTAGGATATATCCCGGCCAAAGGCGCTTTTCACTGATCCTTTGTTCTCCCCTCTTTACCTCCGCTACATTTTCCGAAGGGACAAGCACCTCCTCGATACACTCAGACATTCCCTCAACAGTATGGCAGTTCTCCTCAATCGCGTGCTTGGCCCGCTTCTCTTGACCAGATACCACCTGTATCACATACCACCGGTGCACTTGATCTTCGTCCATAAACTTTTATCCTACTACCAGCTTCAAAAGACTACCCACTCCTCTTAAAAAAAAGTGAATGAACAGGTCAACTCCATAGATTCCGAGACCAAACGCGAAAATAGACACAATCACAATTCTCCCACATATGCGCAGCTCTGCTTTTGTCGTCCAGGAGACCTTTTTCATTTCATCCCTCATCTCCTGAACAAAAGTCTGCACCCCCGCCCCAATTTTCCTGGAAGAGGGCAAACTCACAACCTTCCGAGCAACCGCCATATCAGATTTTCTCTTTTTCTTCATCGAGTCCAACGCCCATACCACAGCAATCGAGTGCGGAGGGATTCGAACCCCCGACCGGCGACTTTGGAGATCGCTGCTCTACCAACTAAGCTACACACCCATCTCCACCCTTTCAAATAACCCACCAGAAAAAAGCCTTATGCTTTCTAATGATCTGATCCGAACTCCCCTTATGCGAAGAGCCCCTCATTTCAAAATTTTTACTACCGTTCCAGAACCGATCGTCTTGCCTCCCTCTCGAATGGCGAAGAGCATTCCTTCTTCCATGGCAATGGGGTTGATTAATTCGCCTAACAGCTCCACACTATCTCCAGGCATAACCATCTCAACCCCTTCAGGAAGCGTTATAGTACCCGTAACATCAGTTGTCCTAAAGTAAAACTGAGGACGATATCCAGTAAAGAAGGGTTTGTGCCGTCCCCCCTCCTCCTTTTTGCGGATATAAACAGCCCCCTTAAAGCTTACATGAGGGGTACAAGTCCCCGGAACGGCAAGCACCATCCCTCGCTCAACATCACCTTTTCCAATACCACGCAACAATATCCCTACGTTATCTCCCGCACGAGCCTCATCTAGAAGCTTGTTAAACATCTCAATACCGGTCACCACGCTATCTCGCGTCTCGTGCAATCCAACTATCTGAACCTTGTCATTAATTTTGATGATACCCTTCTCCACACGCCCCGTCGCGACTGTACCACGCCCAGAAATCGAAAACACATCCTCAACTGGCATAAGAAAGGGCTTATCAATCTCCCGCTCTGGAGTGGGAATCTTCTCATCGACAGCCTTCATCAAAGCATCAATCCCCTGTTCCGCCTCTTTATCTCCCTCCAGAGCCTTTAGGGCGGATCCCCGAATAATTACAGCGTCTTTAAACCCCTGTTTCTCTAGGACCTCAGCAACCTCCATCTCCACCAAATCGACAAACTCCTCATCCCCTTCATCGATTTGATCCATCTTATTTAGAAATACTATGATGGCGGGCACGCCCACCTGCTTAGCAAGTAGTACATGCTCTCTAGTCTGGGGCATAGGCCCATCAGTTGCCGCTACAACAAGGATGGCACCATCCATCTGAGCAGCACCGGTGATCATATTTTTCACATAATCTGCATGCCCAGGGCAGTCCACATGCGCATAGTGACGATTATCTGTCTCATATTCAACATGGCTCGAATTGATCGTAATCCCACGTGCCTTCTCCTCGGGGCTGTTATCGATCGAAGCATAATCACGAAATTCAGCATTACCTTTCTTCGCCAGATAATTTGTGATCGCTGCTGTGAGTGTTGTCTTCCCATGATCAACATGACCAATAGTTCCAATATTGACGTGAGGTTTATTCCTTTGAAAAGCTTCCTTAGCCATTATAACTATCCTCCAGTTAGGCTCTGTGCATTTGATATCGGCAACGTTTCGTTGCCCAGAATAGGAATTGAACCTACGACCGCTTGCTTACCATGCAAGTGCTCTACCCCTGAGCTACCTGGGCATCTCCGATGCATACTACTTCTTTCTAGGCTTACACCCTATCAGGCCTTCTCAAACCCAGTTCAAACAGACCCCAATACGACGCAACCGACCGCTAAAGACCAACCGAATGCAACCCGAATGCAACAGAGCATAGCCACCAGCACAAAAAGAAGCAACCCCATTCTTATGCAGATTTCAAAATTTTTAAACAATAACTTTTTTGCTTGTCAACAGACAAGATTAGCATGCGAGAGTGACAAATCCTTAGCCAGCTCGAAGGGGATAGCAGTGCCTGTGCATTCAAAGAGCCTACTAAATTAAATTTTCCCTGGAGGATGCTAAGAAACGAAGGGGCTGTGAAAAAATGTCCGGAAGTACAAAGAGAATATTCGGATAGCTATCCTTTTCGATATGACAACCTCTACGACCTCTATCTTCACAAATAAGGCGCTTTTAGAGGTTGCGCATAACTTCTTAAAATCCACTAATGCATCGCAGTTTGCGATAAGGGTGATCTGCTTGCGAGTTAAATCTTCTACGTAGGTTTCAAAACATATCTCGCTCCCCTTTGAGGATAGATTTGAACATGCTCGTTTTATCCTCAAGTTCTTATAGGGGAACTATGCCTTTTTAGGGATTTTTATTCGAAGTTGCCTCTAGAGAAAATCCATCAACAGCCTTCTATTTCTTGAACAGGCCCCAAAGGCGGATACAGGGAATAAGGAGGGGGTGAATCTTTTCCTTCTTTGGGCGGAGCTGTGGGCGGAAGAGGGGCTCGCCCCATTTGGGGTGGAGAAAGTGAGTGCGAGCACGAATCGTCATGAGGCGGATACAGGGATGTGTAAGGAGGGGGTGAATCTTTTCCTTCTTTGGGCGGAGCTGTGGGCGGAAGAGGGGCCCGCCCCATTTGGGATGGAGAAAGTGAGTGCGAGCACGAATCGTCACGCAGCCCAAGGAGAGCCCCTTCGAGAATTTTTGCAAGTTGTTCCGAAATCGGATCTTCTTTAAACATCGGTACCCGAGAGCATCGCCTCAAAATAAGTGCCTGAAAGTAGTCTTTCAGCTCTCTTTGATCTTGATAGTCACGTATTTCCCATTGGTGGGAAGGGTCGCGGCCAGCTATTGTTTGGCACAGATCAGACCGATCCTCAAGCAGTTTTGGCAGCAAGTCTAAGCAAAAATCTTGGATACACCATTCGCGCAACCACCCGCCTTCTCTCAGCACGACATCTAGCGCTGTCTTTTCCAAGTAATTGCCATAGCCTCGCGACAGTGTTCCCTGAAATGTATATCGAAGCCGCTTCCTAGACTGGTCCGATAACCAGATTTGATGCAAGTCTTGTAGCTGATCCTGGAGCAAAATGCAAAACCGCTCTCGCACCCCGTGCCAAAGCACATATCGGAATGCTTTCCGCTCGTCTTTGCCCAACTCCTGGAACGGGGGCTCTTCCCAGCAGGCCTGCCGAGAACCGAGGAGTTCGTGCAGCTTTGAACCCAAAGTGCGAAACACTTTTTGGAGCTGCATTTGAAGATTTTTTTGCTTCTTCTCGGTGAAATCTGGGAACGCAGCTTGAATCGCCCCTAAGAGCCGGGCTTCAACCCAGGGCTGAACCTTGGATTGGATCTCTATTTGTTTTCGCTTGAAGTGGGCTACGAGTTCTTGGTAAACAGGGTCTTCTTTTGTGCACCCATATTGGAAGGGAAGGGGAGCGGCTGAGAACCACCCTCCTATGGATTCGTCCCAGTCTGCGAACGGACATTTGATCGCCCTCAAGCGCCGCGCTCTTCCAGACTCCATAGTCTCCTTTGCGTCTACGCACAATCTTTCAAGCATCTTTTGATACGCGCTGAGACACAATTCGTTGCCTATCTCTTGAAGCTGCTGAGCTAAAGATATTTCTGGAATCAACTCTTCAAGCTGCTTTTCCCTGCCGTGAAGCTGACTTAAAACAAAATCTAAGATCAGTGCTCGGAACATACTTTCATGGAGTGTGCTAGAGGAGCCTTCGAAAAAACAATCCTCTAGCAGGCTTTTTCCCAAGTATTCGGTCAAAACTTTGCAGTAGCTTGATTGGCGACAGTCTAGATTCCTTGGAATCAGATAGTGCACTTCTTGGGACGACCCACCTAGAAACTTTCGAGAAATGGCTTGACACCAATTTGGAGAAAAGCCGTCTCGAAGTATAGCTAATAACCGCCCCTCAATCCACTCCGCGAACAAGTCCCGCATAGCGCCTCGATCGTTCTGCGGATATTTTTGGCGAAAAGAGGCTAGGGCCGAATCACACAAAGATCCCTCCGTGGAAAGACCAGTGTCTTCGGAGTCATCATACAAGATTTTAGAGAGCTCTGTTATGGATTGAAGCCATTTTTGGAGTTGATTTTGAAGGCATTCTTGATGGAGTGGGCTTGGGAACAGGTATAGGATACACTCTTTGAGCCGATGTTGACACTGGGCTTGAAGTTGGGATTCGATCTGGGACTCGAGAATAGCTTTGAGCTCCTCTGCGAACTTAGCGCGGGACTGCTGTTGGCGCTCGACCTCAGGCTCTTGGGCGCGAACAACTCCTTGAAAAGCAATCTTCGCCAGCAAACAGATCCCAAAAACACAGCAGATAAATGATTCGCCAGCGTTAGCCTTCTGCTGTTGGAAGTGCTCTATCGACCCATACACGAGAAGGCCTTTTACAACAGCGCTTGCTAAATAAGCTAGGCAATTCAAAATAGAGAAGACGATAAGGGTTATCATCTGCCACATAGCTGAAAGCCTTGTACGCATAGGATCACGTGAGCGAATAAGAACCTCCTGTGTCCTGCACGAAGGCTCGGGAACGTTTGTATGAATGCCAAATAATTGAATTCCCACACTAGACATAAAAACAACTGCCTCTAAGAATATTAATTCCTATAGGATTATAGCTTTTTAGAAAGAAAAAGAAAACAACAAAATAACTTTTAAATAAATATGGGGGGATAAGCATTCAATTTTGTAGGCGTTTATTGGAATCCTCAGAGGAGGTATGTAAACCAAACTTCTGATATAAGTGTTTACGTATCTCAAAAAAATTACACCTGTTCAGGGGGTAGAAAATGTGTCGCAAAGGAGGTCAGGCGCTGTTAAACCATCTTCAAGGTGCGAATCATAGTTCTAAGAAAAGTCTTGTGATTTGAGCGACTCCCACGACCTTCTATGTTTGCGCTTCCACGAACAAATACACAAACGCCTGCGCAATTCCAGTACGTAGTGAATCCGTTTACATTGCTAACGAAAATACCCCTTCATAAGATATTCTGGGCTTGTTGAGAAATGAGGGGATTTGAAAAAATGTTTCTCCAAGCGGACCTAAAATGGAATATTGCTCAAATATGTATACTACCTGCCGATTAGAGCGAATAAGCTAGATTAAATTGACTCAACACAAAAGATTGGGGCATATTGTCGATTAATATCAACGTTTCAGAGGTATGCATTTCTCAGCACCCCCTTAAAGAGATACTGCCGACGCCTCGTGAGGCGGCGTGGAGCTGTGGGCCAGAAGGGGCATCTGCTACTCACCCTCCTTGAGGCGGGGAAGAGGGTGATTGTGAGCATGAATCGCTACGCAATTTAGAGAAAGCCTTTTCGAGAATTTTTTCGAGTTGTCTTGAAAGCGGGTCTTTGACTACCACATGGCCCACCTGATTGTAGTCTGCGAGCGCTCTTTGGCGCCATTCTTCACGCAGAGCCTCTTTCAGCTCTTGCTGCAACTCCAGAAGCCGGGCTTCTGAAGATTTGTCCGCAATTAATTCTAGAAACTTATCCTGCTTATCCTTAAGCAATTTTGGCAGTAGGCCTAAAAAAACATCTTTAGCACAACATTCCCTCAAGGCGAAGTCCTCACTCAGCACGACATCCTGCGCGATGGCATCCAATTTCCATGTGCACGAGATTTGCAACGGTGTTCTCACCCCCCGGTCCCAATCTACAACTCGAAGCTGCCGCACGGACCGGTCCCACAACCCGACTTGGTACAGGTCTTGTACCCGCCCCTGAAGAAGGAGGAAAAGCCGCTCTCGTAGTTGGTGAAAGAACACACCCTGGCACACCTCCTTGTCATATTGGCTTCTCAACTTCTGAAAAAAGGGCTGGGACCAGTAGAGATAGGGCCATTTGCCATAATGGCCCGAACAAGGTGGAGAAGGGAAGATTGTGTGCAGCTCTGAATCTGAACCCAAAGCTTGAAACATATCTTGGAGCCGTACTAACAGCCTCCCTTGCTCCTTCTGGGTGACAGGGAACGCAACTTTGATCATTCCTAAGAGCCGAGCTTCGAACAAGGGCTGAAATTCGGATTGGATCTCTGCGTGCTTTTGTGTGAAATGGGTTTTGAGTGCGCTGTAAAGAGAGTTGTGGTTGGTTGAGATCAATAACTTCACGCAGGGTGTGGCACAGTCTTTGAACGCGTGTCTAAGCGCTTCTAAACGTCGCTCCTCTCCTCTGTCTGCACTAACGTCTGTGGCCAGTCTTTCAAACGTCTTTTGACACACTTTGTAACACAGGTTCGTACCCATATTTCGAAGCGACTCCTTCTCTGCAGTTTCTGGAGTCAACTGTTCGAGCTGCTCTTTCATGCTTTGAAGCTGCCCCGGAACAGAATCTAAGAGCAGATCTCGACACATATCTCCGGAGAACTTTCCAAAGAGATCGCCACCTGGCAGGAGGGCTACTCTCAAGTATTTGCGCAAGGTTTCGTAGTGGCCTGCATCGTTCCAGTACGGGTTCCTTGGAATTAGACACCGCACATCTCGACGCAGATCGCCTGAAAGGTCTCGGGAAATAACTTGACACAAATCTGAGGACAAGCCGTCTTGAAGAATAGTTAAGCACCGCCATTCGACCCACTCTATGAACAGGTCCCGTATAATTTCTCGCTCTCTCTCTTGGTATCCTCGGAGAAAAAGGGATCGGACCGAATCACACAAAGATCCCTCCGCGTAGGGACTACGGCCCTCGGAGTCGCCATACAGGATGTTAGAGAACTCTGTTATGGGTTGAAGCCATTCTTGGAGTTGATCTTGAAGCCATTTTTGATGGGGTAAGTTCGGGAACAGGCTTAGCATGCACTCTTGGAGCCGGACTTGATACCGGCTTTGAAATTCAGCGCGAAACTTGTCTTTGAGAATAGTTTTGAGCTCCTCTGTGAGCTTAGCGTGGAACTGCTGTTGACTTTTGACTTCAGACTCTTGGGCGCGAACAACCCCTTGAAAAGTAATCTTCGCCAGTAAACAGGTCCCAAAAACACAGCAGACAAATGATCTGTAAGCATTAACATTCTGCTGTTGAAAGTATTCTATTGACCTACGCACGAAAAGGCCTCCTACAACAGCGCTTGCTAAATAAGCCAGGCAATTTAAAACGGAGAGGGCGATAAAGGTCATCATCCGCCACATAGCTGAAAGCTTTGTACATGCAGGATCACGTGAGCGAACGAGGATCTCTTGTGTTCTGCGCGAGGACTCGGGAATGATTGCATGAGTGCTAAATAATTGAATTTTCACACCAGACATAAGAACAACCACGCTGAACAATGTTATTAATACGATATTATATGCTTTTTAATTAAAAAATGGAAATAACAAAATAATCTTTAAATTAAAATCGCAGAAATAGAGATATGAGACATTCAATTTTGTGGGTGCTTATTGGAATGCTCAAGGAAACGAGGTTTCGGATCAAGAATTAGCCAACGACTTGTTTCAACTGTCATTCCTTAGACAGCGTCGTCATAAGATACTAGCCCACATAGCAATGCATCAGATTTGAACTCCAGCTAGAAATGATGCACTATTTTTGCATATCTTGCGGCTATACCCCTCCACCGGTTTAAATGAAGAATTGCATTTCCCACCAAATGGGGGTGTTGAGGAAATGGGGTTTTCGAATCGAAAAGTAGCTAATTGCCTATTTCAGCAAAAATTTAAAGGGATTTCGGTTGATTTTTAGACAAATTATAATCGGAATCGGCCCCTTTTGTCGGCCCCCCTAGCCCAGTTAGAAAAATGGCGTCCTGCACTATGAGTCAGTCGCTTGAAATTGTGAGTACACACCTGCATGATTCCCTGAAATTGATTCTTGGCTAATGCTTATGTAGCGAGCCCGCTTACATTGCCAACGAAAATACCCCTTCGTAAAATATTCTTTGCTTTGTGAATAGCGTCGATCTCTCTCAAAATCTTTTATTATTTTTTAAAATTGCCTTGCTGATACATCCATTTTGCTTCATGGTCAGAGAAGTTTCCTTGCTACAATACCCTTTGTCACCAAACACTATTTCTTTCTTCGGGCAGATATGTTTAAGCGCTTTACCATCAGGTACATTTGCTGGAGTCACGGCAACTTTAGTAATCAACCCCAACTTCATGCACGAGAGATAGGTCCCTTTTGTACCCGTACCAAAACTTTGTTTTCCTTTTGCACCCAATCCTCGCTTGTTTATCGTCAGCTACCTTTTTTGCTATTTTGTTGTTGAAGACTTTAATTTTTTTCTATTGCCTTGTCTCGCTCTGTTGTATAGACTCGCCTTGGAGATAATTTGTGATGCATCTACAAAATTAAATACTCTTGCAATAAGTCCATGACTTTTCAATTGGGCTATTAGAAAGTCTCAAACAACCCGGCTAACCGCTTAGTTCCAATCTTAGCTCTTAAGTGTGAGAAATAAGTATGATCCGGTCTCTTTTCTAGTAGGGAGAAGCCACAAAAGAATTTTCCTACGTTATTTTCCTTAGCAAAAACCGCTCCGGTTCTCGGTCGCTCAAATTCTCCATCCACTGTAGCACAGAAGCGGCGAACCCTGATTCGATATGATACCCTTTGCAACCTCTGTCCTCACAGAAAAGCGCTTTCAGAGGTGCGCATAATTTCTTAAAATTCACTAATGCGTAGCAGTTTGCGATAAGGGTGATTTGCTTGCGAGTTAAATCTTCTACATGGGTTTCAAACATATCTCGCTCCTCTTTGAGGATGGATTTGAACATACTCGTTTTATCCTCAAGTTCTTACTTAAGGAACCCCCCCCCTTTTAGGGGCTTTTATTTGAAGTTGCCTCTAGAGGAACACCAGCGGCCTTCTATTTCCTGAGCAGGCCCTTTGCGATAAACGTTTATCATAAGTACGTTTAGACTTCCTGTTTTTTCTTGGAGGAATTACCACTTGCATTCCTCTTTTTTCGGCCAATTGAATAATTTCGTTGCCGCATCCTGGATCAACTTGGAGGCCCCTTTACAATCAGGCCAGCCACCTTTTGCAATAGTAGACCCAAGCAGCCAACCATGTGCATCCACGGAAATATGTAGTTTCGAATTAAGCCCCCTTTTGTACGGCTCATGCCTTAGATTACCGCCTACGGCCCCAGTAGCATGAGGATGAACCTTGAGTGTGACTTACATCTATCATTAATCACTCACAATCAGGGCCATCTATTAATCGTTCTAATATCTTATTCCAAATACTTTTGTCCCTCTAGCGACAAAAATGTTGATGAGTATTTTTCCAGTCTCTGTAATCTAAAGGCAAATTCTTCCATGGAGTCCAAGTACGAATGATCCAGAAAACGGCGTTGAGAAACAAACGATTGTTTTTTGCAACCCCGCCCCATAATAGGCAATGTAATAACAACCCGTCTTATACAGCAACGCCCCTTGTGACAGCACCATCTAGCAAAAAATAGAATTTTGAAATTTTCCTTTTGTTATCTACACTCACATAGGGAATGCCCGAGAAATGCATACTTCTGAAGTATCGATATTGATATGCCCAAATCTTTCATATTGAGTCAATTGAACCGTATCTGTTCAAAAGAGCGCAAAATAGGGTTGCGGAAGCCGCTCAAATCACAAGACCTTTCTTAGAACTATAATTCGCACCGTAAAGATGGTTTAACAATGAGCTTATTATCAATAAGTTAAGTGCATAATATGCCCCGCTTAGATTTGTCTCTAAATATCCTTGCATCAACGCCTAACCTTCTTTGCGACATATTTTCTACCCTTCTGAGCGGATGCAATTTTCTTGAGATACACAAACATTTATACCAGAATTTTAGTTTACATACTTCCTCTGAGGATTCCAATAAGCAACTATAAAATTGAATGCCTAATTTCCCATATTTGCGAGATTTTTACTTAAAAGTTATTTTGTTGTTTTCTTTTTAAAAAGCTATAATTCTATGCAAATTAATCTTTCTGCAAGGTGGCTGTTTTTATGTCTAATGTGGGAATTCAATTGTTTGGCATCCGTGCAAACGTTCCCGAGCCCTCGTGCAGGACACGGGAGGTTCTTATTCGCTCACGTGATCCTGCATATACAAAGCTTTCGGCGATGTGGCAGATGATACCTTTATCGTCTTCTCCACGTTAAATTGCCTAGCTTATTTAGCACATGCTGTTGTAGGAGGCCTTCTCGTGTATGGATCGATAGAGTGCTTTCAACAACAGAAGGCTAACGCTAGTGAATCATTTATCCGCTGTGTTTTTGGGAGCTGTTTACTGATAAGGATGGCTTTTCAAGGAGTTGTTCGCGCCCAAAAGCCTGAAGTCGATCGCCAACAGCAGTTCCACGCTACGCTCGCAAAGGAGCTCAAAGCTATTCTCGAATCCCAGCTCGAATCCCAACTTCAAACCCAGTGTCAACACCGGCTCAAAGAGTGCATCCTATACCTGTTCCCAAACTCACCCCATCAAAAATGGCTTCAAGATCAACTCAAAAAATGGCTTCAACCCATAAAAGATCTCCCTAACATCCTGTATGATAATTCCGAGGACTATTGTCCTTCCACGGAGGGATCTTTGTGTGATTCGGTCCGATCCCTTTTTTCCCAAGAATACCAAGAGAGCGAGCAAGGCGCTATGCAGAACCTGTTCACAGAGTGGGTTGGGTGGCGGTTCTTAGCTATGCTTCAAGGCGATCCGTCCTCAAATTTGTGGCAAGTTATTTCCCGAGACCTTTCAGACGATCTGCGTCGAGATGTGCAGTATCTGATTCCAAGTAACCCGTACTGGAACACCTTGATCAAACGCTTGAGAGTAGCCCTATCAGGCGCCAACCTCTCTTTCCCACTCTTTGGAAGTGTGTGGCAAGATCTGGCCTTAGATTTTGTTCCAGGTCTGCTTCAAGACAAAAAAGAGCAGCTTGAACAGTTAATTTCAGAAGAATCTTCAGAGGAGCAGTTTCAAGAGATAGGCAAAGAACTGTGTCGCAACGCGTGTCAAAAGATACTTAAAAAATTGTACGCAGAGGGAGAAAGAAAGCAACATTTAGAAGCGCTCAGACATCCGTTCAAAGACTGTCTCCGGCCCTTGGGGGAGTTGTTCTCAGCCAATAATTTCTCTTCCAACCAACCTGAGAGCGCAACAGAGATTCTCTACGATACACTCACAGCCCACTTCAAACGAAAGCAAACAGAGATCCAATCCAAGTTTCAGCTCTTGTTTGAAGTCCGGCTCCTAGGCAAGATCCAAGCTGCATTCCCGCATTTTACCTGGGAGCAGGAGGAGGGGCTTCAAAAGCAGCTCCGAGAAGTGTTTCACATTTTAAGTCTAGAGCTGTGCGAAGCCTTTCTGTCCTGGAAGCGCCCAGCTCATTATCTAGCTCGTAGGCAGTGGCGGCAATGCAATTATTGGCATAGGCCACTTTTCCAAGCGTTGGGGAAAAAAAGCGAACAACGAGTGATCCAAGGTGTTCTCTTTCATATGATACGAAATCGGGTTTTCCCCCTTCTCCAGGATCAGGTACAGGACCTGCCCCAAGCCAGGTTGTTGGACCGGTCCATGCGGCAGCTTCAAGTTATAGAGAGGGACAAGCGAACAAGAACACCGTTGCAAGTCCCGCGCGAACATGATTTGGATATCTTCATGGAAAAGGTCGTGCTGAGGGAAGGCGGCCCCTTGATCCAATGTTGTATCAAAGATCTTTGCTTAGACCTACTACCAAAACTGTTTAAGGACAAGCGAGATAATTTTCTAACATCAATTGAAGATAACTCTGAAGAAGATCAGCTTCTAGAGCTGAAAGAGGCTCTGAGCGAAAACTTGCGCCAAAGAGCGCTCGCAGACCACAATCAGGCCCATATGCCTTCCACAAACCCGCGTAAAACACGCGCTCAGCAAGCAGCAGATATAATGTTCAACGACCAGCCTTCAAAATTCCTCGAAAAAACTCTCAAACAGGCTCTCTTTACGGTGGTGCGTAGCGATTCGTGCTCAAAATCACTCCCTCCACCTCAAGGGGAGCAGCAGATACCTCTTCCACCCACAGCTCCGCCGCTTTGTGAGGAGTTGGCAACATCTCTTCGAAACAACCCCCCAATAGGCCCACCCCCTCCAACGAAAAGGAGTCAGACTCCCCTGTCCTAAAACAAAAAAATTAAAAAATTGTGAGCAAACAATACCCTCAGTCAATCTGACGAAGATCGATACGTGTGTAGGCTTAGACCCCCTCCGCTGCACCCGTCATTCCCAATTTTTTGAACGTCAACCTCAATTCCTTCGTTTTGTGCTTGGTTTTTTTAATAAAAATCCTCTAGAATGACCTCCTCATGTCTACACCATTGAGAAGGAGCACGCGCATGTTAAGAACGTTGGCATTGGTTGTACCACTCGTTACGGGGATACTGTTTGCAGACGCAGCCCCCCCTCAGGATCAGTCGGGCACTACCGCAAAGATCGGTCAATCACACCCGAAGTTTAATCGTTTTACTGGAAAGATTATCGGCAACAATGTGCGTATGCGTAGCGGAGCGAACTTGGATAGCGCAGTCATTACTGAGCTTTCTAAAGGCGAATATGTCGTTGTTACTGGGGAACAGGATGATTTTTTTGTTGTGGAAGCTCCGGACGATCTGAAGGCCTACGTTTTCCGTGGTTTTGTCATTGACGACTGTATAGAGGGCGACCGAGTGAATATACGCCTCTTCCCCGACCGCGAAGCACCAATTATCGGTCACTATAGCGCAGGGCAGCCCGTAGTTGGTGGTACCATTTGTAAGCAAAACAAAAAGTGGTTAGAGCTTCCAGCCCCCAAGGGCACACAGTTCTATATCGCAAAGGAGTTTATAGAATATGCAGGGAAGGTGGAGCTGAAGGCAATCCACGATAAAAGAAAGATAAATGTTGCGCAGTTATTTGAGTCAACAGAGCTGCTCGTTCAGTCGGAATTATGCAAACCTTTTCATGAGATCGACATCACGCGCATCACGCAGGGGTTTCAGACCATTATCAACGATTACACAGATTTCCCCACGTTTGTTGCCAAAGCGACGCACGCTCTCGCAGAAGTTCAGGAAAATTACCTCCATCGTAAGATCTCTTTTTTGGAGACCAAGGCCTCGAAAATGTGCAGGGGGCAGATAGAAGATATCTATAAAGATTCCGCCTACGCGGCGGATGACGCGACCTCTCCAAGCGATCGCATGAAGGTGTGGGAGCCAATCGAGCAAGCCCTCTTCCTCAGCTGGGCTTCCATGCACCATGCAAAGACAATGGAGGACTTTTATCACGACCAAAAGATGAAATGTCGCACCATTTCTGGGATTCTCGAGGCATATAGAGACCCAGTGAAAAACAAACCCGGAGACTTTGTTTTGAAAGATCACGATGTGACTTTAGCCTACATCTATAGTACTCATGTTGACCTGGATAAATATGTAGGGAAACGGGTCAATTTAATGGTAACATCGCGGCCTAACAACAATTTCGCTTTTCCCGCTTATTATGCGCTGAGTGTCGAATAGCCTCCCTCCCCAGCATGGACCTCTTAGGAGGCTCGTGACAAAAGAGAGGGTATCTTGGCAGGATGCAAAAATGTTTGTAGTCGATCACGAACGGTTTGGTTCGCTTGCGTATTGTGGCATGTATGGGCATCTTTCCGGAACATCTTCGGATGACGCGCGTCCTAGACAAAGGGAACAGCTTATAGGCCATGCATACACGCCTTGGCAACCTTTCTAAACAAATTCAAGCAGAAGTTCAACAAGGATAACAGCTCCCAAGATGGTGAGTAAAATGCGCCCCCCAGGAAGGCGCCATCCTGAAGACGGCGGGTAATGTTTATTGTAGCGCCCTACCCAAACCATGATAATGGGCAGGAGCCCTAAAAGCAAAGCACACCCAATCCCTCCGGCATATCCAAGCATCGTGATAAAAATATTAGGATCAATGCCCACAACAACGATAGGAGGGGCGTAGATAAGAAGACAGAGCACCACTCTCCTCCACTCAACCGCGGGCATCTGCAACCCATCTGAAAGAAAATCTAAAAGAGCCAATGTAACTCCTAAGAAGGAGGTAGTTAAGGCAAAAAAACTAAAGAATTGCCCGATGATATAGATGGGTAAATGAGGGAAAATAGCGCGTAACGATTCCAGCGCTGTTCTCTCAAGAATTTTAGCTCGCATGAGACCATGCACCCCCTCAACAGGAACAAGTCCTAGAACTAAGTACTCCCAAAGTATGTATCCCACAAGTGGAAGGAGACTGCCCATCACAATGGCGAAACGTATCATCTTAGGATTGCGGTCTAGATAGGTCACGAGACTGGGGATAATTCCCTGGAAACTAAACGAGGTAAAAATCACCGGAAAGGCAAGAATCGCCACGCCCCAATTTCTTCTGAGCAAAAGATCAACTCTAACTTCACACATGCCAACCCCCACAAAGACGGCGTAAGAGAGCCAAAGTCCAATCATTAAGAGAAAATTCATCAGATTGACTACACGAGTCCCCATATAAACGCACATCCCAAAGATGAGTGAAAAGAGAATAGTACCTATAAGATGTGACAATTTTCCCTGGAATAGAGCGACAACAAATCCCCCACCCCCAGCCACATAGGCTATAGACAGACAATAAAAGAGGAAAATATAGAGGAGACAAGCGCACACTTTCCCGATGGGGCCGAAAAAATGTTGAGCCATCGTGATAATATTAGCCCCAGCTGGCATCCAAAGGCAAATTTCTAAAAACAACAATCCCGTACATGTGCTCACCAACCAGCAAATCAAAAAAACTACTATCGCGGGAATGAAGCCTCCCTCCCCCGTCACTACAGGCAAAGCTAGCATTCCCGCCCCAATCGCTGTCCCTCCAACGAGAAGAACACCACCTATTGTCTTTGAAGAGATCCACTTCATGCTTTATCCATAGGCAATTTAAAATTTTGACCATTCACCACACAAGCTCTGTAAGTGAAATTTTAAAACACCTTATGGGCCCCTCGCGCGTTGAGCCAGCAACGCACAAGGGGCCATACGAGCTACGCCCCCAGCTTAACCCGGGCACCACGTTCGCAAATCCGGATTTTGAAGTCAATGAAACACAATTAAATGTAAGCGCAAAGTGATAATATCGTAAATCCTGCAACACTAAAATGTCATCTTTTAGGAATTATTTTGGAGGCAAAGAAAATTTTGGAGAGGATTTGGAGAGGATGATGATCATAAAAGAGGTAGCGAGAACTTCAATCATGGAGAAAATGGAAAGCAAAACTTTAAAATAGAGAGAAGCCAGTGAGATTTTGGATTTGTTTCTGAGGCATACTCAGAGGTTGATTCGCGCTTAAGGAAAGGTATCCTGACTTTGGTCCAACCTTTGCAGGGGAGAAGTTCAAAGAGGAGGGTATTTATGTATCGAGGGAAACATTAAGGAAACTCATGATTCAAGAAGGGCTGTGGAAGGCCAAAAGGAGGAAAAGAGAAAAAATTTACCAGAGAAGGGCTAGGAAGAGCAAAAAAGGGGAACTTGTACAGGTCGATGAATCGTTTCACGATTGGTTTGAAGACAGAGGGCCTAAGTGTTGTCTTATCCAATTTGTAGATGATGCGACGAGCGAGATCTTACATGCAAGATTTTGCGCACGGGAAAGCACGAATGATTATTTTATTTGTTTGGAAGGGTATTTATGTAAACATGGGAGGCCTACAGAGCTCTATGTTGATAAGCATAACCTATTTAGGGTTGCTAGGGGCGGTGGAGTAAAGGAATCACAGTCTTTCACCAAGCTCTCCAGACATTGAATATCGGTTTGATTTGTTCGCATAGCCTACAAGCGAAAGGAGGGGTGGAGAGAAAACACGGGATGTTACAAGACCGTCTTATTAAAGAGATGAGACGTAGAAACATTTCATCAATAAGAAGATGTAGAAAAAATCCTGACCACTTGAAGTGAAAGATGCATCTCTAAAAGCCTTAGCATTCAATATAATAATCAGATCTACTAACTCCACACAGAAACTCCAAATCGTTTGAGATATAAAAAAGTTGTAGTCATAAAAAGACCTGGGAAACCTTTAGTCATAGAGTTTCAAGGCAAAGAAATTCGCTATACTGTGCGGGAAGAATACCAACGCGGTGGACCAGAGATCGTAGATGACGAGCAATTGGAGGCCAGAGGGGAAAAGAAATGTATTTGAGTTGCGTCATGCTGAATATTAAAGCTTTATTGAGGCTGTCGCAAGACAAAAACCGCTGCTGCAAAGAGCTTTGGAACTTGTTGGTTTTCAATGCTTCACACAATTCGAACAGCTGTGGATTTGTTCACAAACTTTGTTTGCAAACAATCCCACAGCTAAGGAAGAAGAAGAATCAAAAATGTGGGGGATGAAATTAAACCAGTGTCGACGCTTCGGAAGATTGATTATGACATTTTAGTTTTGCGTTGACATGACACAATCAAAAACATAGGGCCAAATATGAAAAAAATACTTCAAAAGCTTCGCCCTATTCGCTAACTTACATAAGAATTTGAAAAATAATTGAGATAGCGTACACACTTCAACTTCTTTAAAAACCATTGCGCGGACGGCTTAAAAAGGATGCCGACAACTTGCTAACTTTCAATAATCTAATAAAACACGAAACATTTGAAAGTCCGAAAAAATGCTAGAGCTGCTCTTCCAATGAAACGCTGCCTCATAACGGGCCTGTTGAAAAATAAGGCGTTTTGAAAAAATATTCCTCCAAACAGACCTAAAATGGAATACTACTCAAATATGTATACTGTTCGTCGACCAGAGCGAACAAGTTGGCTTAAATCGACTCAATACAAAAGATTTAGGCATATTGGCAATCAATGTCGACGTTTCAGAGGTGCGCATTTCTCAACAGGCCCATAACAGTTGGGCGCGGGGAAAATCAAAAAATTTCCCAAAAGACGCGAAATAGTCGAGCCTAAAAGCTTTCAAGGCACATTGTACTCCACGGCTACACGGCCAAAATGGACACTTTTATAAAAATTTTCTATCCTGTACTCTATGCTTCTGTTGGACATGAGGCAAAAATGCGACCTAAAACGTACTCAAAAAAGCAACACGAAATCGAAATCGACTATATTGATTCAAAAGCCCTCTATATCCTAGAAAAACTACGGGCTGCAAATCATATCGCCTACCTTGTAGGAGGCAGTGTGAGAGACCTTCTACTCAAGAAAAACCCAAAAGATTTTGACATTTCGACTTCGGCAAAGCCCAATGAAATCAAGGTCCTCTTTCCCAGGGTTATTTTAATTGGAAAACGATTTTGCTTAGCTCACATCTATTTTGGGAGAAAGGCCATGGAGGTCTCCACCTTCCGAGCTGGAGATATCACTAATGAGCAACTGATTACCGAAGACAACATTTGGGGATCTCCCGAAGAGGATGCAATTCGGCGCGACTTCACCATCAACGGTCTATTTTACGACAGCAAAAGGGAACTAGTAATTGACTATGTTAAGGGCTATCCAGACATCCGAAGGAGACTACTACGTGCAATCGGTATACCCTTTCTCCGCTTCAAACAGGACCCCGTTCGTATGATCCGTTGTCTCAAGTTCAAAGCCAGATTTGGATTCGATATAGATGAAGAAACCCGCCTTGCTTTAACTGAATGCAAAGGGGAAATTGTCAAAAGTTCCTCCGCCCGCGTCCTAGAGGAGCTCTTCCGCATGTTGGAGTCCGGGTCGGCCCAGAAATTTTTTAAACTTATGGTCGATTATGGAATGATGCAATACCTCATTCCCACAATCGCCGAATTTTTAGAGACCAATGAGGGCTATTTGATCTACGCTTATCTAAAAGAGGTGGACAAAATTCTCTCCGAATCTAACCCTCCCCACCTGCAACGCCCTCTTCTCCTGTCCTGTTTGATATTCCCCCTATTGGATAAACGTCTAAAACTGCGTTTTACCAACGAGGAAAAGGGGGCATCTCTTAACCATATACGTCACGAATGCAACCTTGTAATGGATGATATCTTTAGCGCCTGTCTCCGAACTCCTAAGCGGCTGCGTATTAAGACAGAAGAGTTGCTAATTTCACAGTATCGCATCACTCCCCTGCAAAAGAAAAAGTCTTCTCGCATCCACATACCCTCCATCCCGGAGTTTAATCTCGCCATTCAATTTTTTAACTTGCGATGCCATATCGAGCCCACAATGAAAGAGTTATTAGAAAAATGGGTCAAAGCGTATAAGCAAGCGATGAATAAAGAGGCCTTGCACTGTCGCGAGAAGAAAGCCTCGATCATCAAGATCTAAACCCTTGGGAGGGCCCTATGGCATATGACATTTTTGTTTTGGCTGGGGAGTTCAGCGGAGATCTCCTGGGAAAACATCTCCTTCAGTCTCTCTATAAGTTAGACCCGAACTTGAAGGTGGAGGGGGTGGGCGGCCCGAGGATGCGTGCATTGGGGATGCAACCTCTCATAGCAATGGAAGAATTTAATGTGATGGGTTTTGTCGATCCCTTGATCCACCTACCAAAGCTCATCCGTTATTACAAAATCATCAAGAGAGAGATCCTCAACTCAAAGCCAAAAGCTGTCGTCTGCATTGACTTTCCCGAGTTTAACTTATGCCTTTCCCGCGCCCTTCACAAGAGCAACTCAAAATCCAAGCGGATCCAATATGTGTGTCCTAGCGTCTCGGTCTGGAGAAAGCAGCGCATTCCCAAAATGGAAAAGAGCCTCGATCAACTGCTCACCATCTTTCCATTTGAACCGAACCTTTTTCGTCAAGACCTCCTAGATGTCTTGTATGTGGGCCATCCCCTGATCGCACGGGTCAAATCTTACAGTTACGAAAAATACTGGAAAGAAGCATATAATATTTCTGATGCACAGCAAATTCTCTCAATTTTTCCCGGCAGCAGAAAAAGGGAAATCCTATACAATCTCCCCCTACAACTTCACGCCGCAAAGAGGCTATGCAAAAAAAATCCCAACCTTCTCATTGCCATATCGTGCTCCAGTGAAAAATTTTTCCCAATTATAAAAAGTTTTGCACAAAACATACCTATCATCGACTCCAAACACACCTACGAGCTCATGCTCTCCTCCTATGCATCCATCGCCACATCGGGAACAATCACTCTAGAGCTAGCTCTTCACCATATCCCTACGATCGCCACCTATTTTTTCAGTGCAATCGAGACTTTCATTGCGCGCAAGCTACTACGCATTGATCTCCCATACTACGTGCTTCCAAATATCATTGGAGAAAGGGAGATTTTCCCTGAGCTGATTGGTCCTAACCTCACGAAAGATGCCCTCTACGAAAGGGGAGAGGAGTTTCTATTTGATCCACATAGGCGCATCAACTGTGTCGAAAATTGTCAAAAATTGAGAAAGATTCTGGGAGAAAAAGATGCAAGCATCGAAGCTGCCCACGCCATCTTGAGGCTAATCTCTTAAAACGAGAAATTTGTGGTCTTTCAAAAGACGTTTTACTAGAAATCCCCACGTGTTGTAGAATATGGGAGAATTTGTCCGAGTGAGGGAAAGGGTCGTCCGTTTCCTTCCTCGTTTTAACACGATTTAGGAGATTAACTACAGTGGCCGTTCCGCGTAATCGACTTTCAAATGCGCGAAAAAATACCAAGAGATCCCATCACGCTAAAAAGGAAAAGCATGTTTCGATTTGCTCAAATTGCGGGAAAAGGTGCCTCTTTCACAGAATGTGCTCATTCTGTGGGTTTTACAGAGGACGCGCAGTCATCGCTGAGGGGTAGGAATAAAAAAAATCCGAGGCTTGGGATCGATCTTCTAGGGGGAGATCTATCCTCCCCGGCTCATATGGTCGAAGCCTTGGGCTGCCTTTATAAAAATATTAGGGAACCTTTTAGTCTCGTCGTCTTCTCCAATTCCAAGAGTTCCCCCTCTCTTGAGGAGTTTAAGTGTTCCAATCATTTAAGCTCGAAAAGACTTCAAATAATTGACACTGAAGATGTGATCAGGATGAGCGATGACCCGCTGCGGGCCGTGCGTCGAAAACAAAATTCTTCCATGTGCCGAGGTGTCCGCCTACTTAAGGAAAAAAAGATCGATGCCTTTATCTCTACAGGTAATACCGGGGCGTTGATCACCAGCGCTAAGATATACCTTCCTATGCTAACGGGCATCTCGAAAACAGCTCTCATCGCCCTACTTCCTACAAAAAAAGAGCCAGTAGCGGTCCTTGACGTGGGGGCAAGTATTCATTGCATGCCCGGTCATTTAGTGCAGTTTGCAAAATTGGGTATAGCTTTTCAAAAGACCCGCGGCATCTCACACCCAACTGTGGGACTCCTTAATATCGGCAAGGAGGAAAAAAAGGGAGGAAAAATGCTTATAAAGACCCATAAGCTTCTCCATCAAATCCCATGTTTTGTGGGCAACGTTGAGGGAAAGGATGTCTTCTCGGGAGATGTCCATGTCCTGGTCACCGACGGATTCACGGGTAATGTTTTTTTAAAGACCTCCGAGGGCGTTTCTGCGCTCATCCTAGATACTATACATCAAAATCGACACATTGCCCCCCCCGCAGAATCCTTGTTAAGGTGCCTAGAACCACAATGCTATGCAACAGAATATGCGGGAGCAATTTTATGTGGAATGGATGGGCTCGTCATAAAATGCCATGGCAATGCTAATTCAACAACGTTAAAACATAGCGCACACGAAGCCATTCGCCTCATCCAAGGCTCCTTCCTGGACAGAATTAAATTACAGTTGGCTTGATATAGTTTCCACGCCAATACCATACCATAGATGACACAAAGCAAATAGGGACTCATTCCCACTTTTTGCTGGAAAAAGTTCCTTCCATCAGCTATCTTGGACCCATAAGAGGGCCCTATTTGATCTGCAGTGCACCCTCACACGAGTTCGGTTTTCGATATGTTCCCAGGTCGGTGTTTGCGAAATTGAAATTATGTTAAATTTGAGTCCATAAATAGATCTATCCTGGTGAAACCGATGAAAGAGCTTCTGCTAAATATATCTTCAAAAGAAAAAAGATGCGCGATTCTGAGGTTCGGAAAACTTCAAGACCTCATCGTTGAGAGGAAGACAAATCAATCGCTTATTGGTAACATCTATAGAGGAAAGGTCATCAATATTTTACACAATATCCAATCTGCCTTTATCGATATCGACGAGGGGGAAAATGGATTCATCCATATAAGTGACATCGTCGAAAATACACAAAAATTTCAAGAGATATTTAACATAGAGTTCGATCTGAGCTATGACATCAGCTCAATTAAAACAAACGAAGTGAAAAATGCCGATATATCTAAATTTATGGAAATCGGCCACCCTGCTCTCATACAGGTAGTCAAAGAACCAATCGGCTCGAAGGGTGCACGCCTAACATCAAATATCACAATCCCCGGCAGATATTTAGTGTTATTGCCAAACACTCCCCACTATGGAATTTCAAGAAAAATTGCAAACCGCACAGAGAAAGAACGGCTTAAAAAAATTATTCACGCATTTGAAATGCCTCAAAAAATGGGCCTCATCTGCCGTACGGCGAGTACCAATGCTTCGGTTGAAACCCTAGCTAAGGAAGCAAATGAGCTCTACGCTACCTGGGAGCGTATTATAAAAGATTTTAAAAGCAGTGAGGAGCCCACCTGCCTTTACAGAGAATCTGATCTTGTCAAAAAATCTGTGCTTAAGGCAGTCAACAAAAATTTCTCGCGTATGCTTGTCGACGACTATAAGACTTTTCAATATTGCCGCCAGTTGTATCGCCGCTATCGAGATGACCATGAAATGAGGTTAGAGTATTATCGGGATCGATTTCCGATGTTTAAACGGTTTACCGTAGATAACCAGATAGAACGATGCCTAAAGAGAAAAATCTGGTTACAGCGTGGCAGCTACCTCTTCTTTGATCGTACAGAGGCGATGTATACGATCGATGTGAATTCTGGAAGAAGCACAACTCCTAAAGAGAGAATCGATGTGGAAGAGACTTTGGTACGCATCAATATGGAGGCAGCTGAAGAGATTGCACGTCACCTCCGTATCCTAAACATCGGGGGGCTGGTGGTCTGCGATTTTATCGATATGAATAAGAGACGTAATCAACGGCGCGTCCTGGATACGCTGAAAGAGGCGATGAAAGAGGACTCGGCCAAGTGGGCCATCTTAGGGATGAGTGAGTTTGGGCTGGTCGAGATGACACGTCAACGCACCCGTGAATCTCTAATTCAGACCCTTTTTGCCTCTTGTCCCTATTGCAATGGACAGGGGCGGGTTAAAAACTTTGAAACTGTTTCAATTGAGATTGAAAGAGCCCTCACACAACTGATGCAACACACAAAAAGACTCGAACTGATCACTCATCCACAAATGGACGATTACCTCGCACAAAAAGATAAAATTTTACTTGAAAAGATTGCAAAAAAAGCGAGGGGAACAATTAGATTTAGTACAAATGATGAGCTACACATCAACGAATTTGAATTTTACCCGTTAGGAGGTGGGGAAAAAATTGAGTACTAATTTTCGCTCTTTACTGAATAAGATAGATGCCCTTGTCGCTAAAAACATTATCCCAGACAAATACGTCCACATTCTGCAAAAGTTCTTCGAAAATTGTCAGCCTATTATCTCAAAAAACGGGAAAGATCCATGCCATTATGTCGATACGTATAGCATCTTTATCGATATCATCGAAGAACAATTTAAAACTCCCTATCAGTTCCAGCACTTCCACAAAAAGATATGCTCCCCATTCGACTATTACAAATTTGGTCTCGATTTCTTCCGCCCTTTAGTCGATTTTCCCCACTCAACCCTAAAGGGGGCAGATCACTTAAGCGAGATGGAGACGCTTTTAAAAGCTGGAGAGAATGTCATACTCTTTGCGAATCACCAAACTGAAGTCGAGCCGCAGGCGATCGGTCTCTTGCTGGAAACGTCCCATCCAAAATTCGGGGAAAATTTGGTCTTCGTCGCGGGCTCCCGTGTGACCTCTGACCCCCTTGCAATCCCCTTTAGCATGGGATGCAATCTGCTCTGCATTTATTCAAAAAAACATATCGAAAACTCTCCCGAAGAAAAACGCAAGAAACACACGTACAATAAACGTACGATGAGACGCATGCTCGAACTCCTCTCTGAGGGAGGCTACGCCATCTATGTGGCCCCTAGCGGGGGGAGAGACCGCGCCGATGCCAGTGGCTCTATTGCAGTTGCCCCATTCGATCCACAAAGTGTGGAAATGTTCTATTTAATGGCTCGGAAGGCTGATCGGCCTACGCATTTTTTCCCATTAGCACTCTCCACCCACAACCTCCTCCTTCCTCCAAAAACTACAGAAAGTGAACTGGGCGAAGCCAGAATTACTCATGGAGGTGCCCTTCACTTATCCTTTGGAAGAGCGATCGACATGGAAAATTTTCCTGGAGCAAAAGACTTAACGGATAAAAAAGAAAAAACCCTTGCCCGAGCAACATATCTGTGGAATATAGTGAAAAATGAGTACGAGAATTTCCCAAAATAACCTGGATGGAGGATAATGAAGACAATTTTAGCTCTATTTATTTTCGTCGCATCGACTGTCTTAGCCGAAAGCCCTCAAGATTTTGAGCGTATTCAGGAGAAAAATACACTAGAAATCAAAGCTCCAAGTCTACACTGCCGTAAAACAACAAAAATTCGGCTAAGTAATGGGCTCGAAGCCTATCTTATCTCAGACCCCAAGGCCACTCAATCCGCCGCAGCATTAGCCATGGAGGTAGGTTCATGGTCCGACACTGCACACTATCCCGGCATGGCCCATTTTTTAGAGCACCTACTCTTCATGGGATCTGAAACCTACCCGGAGGAGAGTGCCTATAGTCGACAAGTTTCAGATAACGGGGGGATTTTGAATGCTTATACCTCCCCCGATCGTACCGTATACGTGTTTTCCGTGAACAATGATGCCTTCCTTAAGACACTCGATATATTTTCTCATATGTTCGTCGACCCACTCATTGCTCCCGCTAGTGTCGCGAGAGAGATAGATGCAGTGGATCAAGAACACGACAGAAACATCGAAAGCGATGCACGTCGCCTCTGGATGGTTCTCAGTGAAACGGGGAATGCCCTTCACCCCAATGCTCTCTTTACGACAGGGAATAGAGAGACTTTAGGCGCTGTCTCCGCCCTAGACATCAAAGAATGGTACCGCACCAATTATAGTGCCGATAAAGCACATCTCGTCCTCTATTCACCCCTCCCTCTAGAGGAATTAGAAAGGCTCACGGCACACTATTTCTCAACACTCCCTTCGTCTGACGCTCCTCGTGTTGAATGCACTCAAAACCTCTTTTCCCGTGCGCAAGAGGGACACGCTATCTTCATCAAACCTATCAAAGAGTTGCGCACCCTCTCCATCTTATGGGAACTTCCCAGAGAGTATCTGCTAGATTTAGATAACAAATCCCATGCGCTCCTTAGTTACATCTTGGAGGGGAAACAAAAGTCCAGTTTATACGCCCAGTTGAAGAAGGAGGGCCTCGTGGAAAATATCCACGCAGACCTTAAAAAAGTCTCCAAAAATTCTGGGCTATTCGCTATCGATTTTGATCTCACTCCGCAGGGCATCGTTCAGTTCGAAGAGGTTATTATACGCTGTTTTCAAACGTTAAACAGCTTAAAAAAAACGGGAATTCCGTCCTACATTTTCGATGAAATTATCACAATGGATCACATCAATTATGCGTATCAGCCCCGCCACACCCCTTTCAAATTCGTTGGGGATTCTGCGTATAGCATGGTCGATGAACCGATCGAAACATTTCCACAGAAAACCCTCACCTCTGATCAATTTAACCCCAAGCAAATTTCTGATTTTTTCACATACCTCTCTCCAAAGAAGGCCACATATCTCGTAGTTGCATCTCCTGAACTAACTAATGTACCTTTAGAAAAAAGGGAGCGTTGGTCTGGAGTGCAATACTCTGTCCGTAAAATTTCCCCAGAAAATCTCGCTGCATGGAATGAAGCAAAGCCCCACATAAACGTCACCCTACCAGAACCAAACTCATTTATTCCAAAGAACCTACAGCTCGTAACTAACGTAGTACAGGATCACATTTGTGCGTCACCCACCCCCATCCTCCTCTCCGACTGTCAACAAGGGAAAGCCTATTTCTGGGAAGATTCCCAGTACCACCTCCCGAAGATAGCTTGGATCTTCAATATTCGCACTCCACTCATCGACGGCAGCAGCGTAAATACTGTCCTCATGGACATCTACCTACTCGCACTGCGCGACAAAATCGCAAACACCCTCTCCCAGGCCGAAGTAGCCTCCCTTTTCGCACACACTGGAGTTTGTAACTTAAAATTTGTCCTCTCCATCACTGGGTACAGCGAAAAGGCGCCACTTTTACTTGAAAACATTATCTCTACACTCAAATCTTTAGAAATCACAAAGGAAGAATTTGATCTCTACGTTGCCTCATTACTTACTGACTATTCCAATGTGACCAAAGCAACACCTGCCTCACAAATTCACGGAACCTTAAAAAACCTCATAACCAATATCCATCCAAAACAGTGCGAAAAAATCGCCGCCATTGGAGGTATTGCATACGACGATTTTCTCACCTTCAGCGAGACGCTCTTTAATAATACCTACGTTGAGGCTATGCTCGGCGGAAATATGCGGAAGAAAGAGGCCCATCTCGTTTGGAACATGGTCTCTACAAAACTCATGCAACGCCCCTATCTTGCAGAAAACCATGAAAAAAAACAGATGCTTGTCCTCTCCCCTTCTGAAGGTCCCTATAAAATTCATCACACCACAGAAAGTTTAGGGAATGCCGCCCTTCTACTCGTCCAAGAGGGTGCCTTTTCTTTTCCACAAAAAGCTGCTGCTGCTATCTTAGACATAGCTCTACAGAAAGATTTTTTCACGGCTTTACGTACGAAACAACAAACTGCCTATGTCGCCCAAGTCTCCTCCATGGAGGAAGAGATGCAGCTTTATAAACTCTTCATGGTACAATCGAGTAGCCACCAACCAGACGAACTCATCGCCCGATTTGAACTTTTTCTCGAAGATTATGTAAAACAATTCAATGCAACAGTCCCCGAGGCTCGATTCATGGCAATTCGAGATAACTTCATCACTACATTGAGTACGCCCCCTGCAGATCTCTCTCAAATGGTCCATTACCTCAATACGCAAGCCTTTACCAGGAATGGAGATTTTCAATATCAAGAACGGCTGATTCTTGCGCTTAAGGCCCTTACATATGAAGATTTAAAGAAAAACGCGGCAGCGTTTTTCTCTCGCAAGAATACAAGACGAATAGCCCTCATGCTCGAAGGGAAACAACCCGAAGAAAAAGCCTTCCTCTACAAGTGGACCTCTCCGGAAACTCTCAAAAATGAGGGCACTTACATCTCAGTCCCCTATACTCCCTATGGTCGGTCGTTGTTCAACTAAGTGCGCTTTTTGAAATTAAGGGTCCATTGAGAAACAAGAGAGGGTTGAAAAAATATCTCTCCGAAGTATTTGTTCAGGGAGTGCAAAGTGGTTCTAAGTAGCTCAAAACTGGTGCTAAAAAAGCCGCCGCCTCCGAAACGAAAAACCCGATCCTCAAAAAGGCCGCCGCCCCACCCTCCTCCTACCAAAAGCTTTCCTCCCCATTCTCAGCCATTGCGGTATGGTGCAGGAAGCCACCCACGTGTTGCAGCGACTTGAAGTACAATGATTGCCAAAGATCCCAAAAATATCAGAAGAAGGAGAAGCTTCCCCCCAACAACACGAAACTCTCCCCTCTCTTTTGCAATATATCTCCCGTGCCATACTATTAAGCCGGGTAGAATGCCGTAGAGGATGGCAACGAATATCCCCGCATAACTCAAGGCAACCACAAAACCGTTGGGATAAAATAGCGAGAAAAATAGCGGGGGAGTAAACATAAAAACAAGTAGAGACAACTTTCCTTTAGTGGTTTTTTGGATACCCAACCCATCTGAGAGAAAGTCGTAGAGACTTAATGCAACCCCGAAAAAAGAGGTTACTAGAGAGAAAAATGAAAAGAGCTCCATCACCGTGACAATCCAGGACGCGTCTAATATTACATTCAACACATCGATCAATCGTGCAACTGGATAGGCAGCGCTACCGATGCTCTCCAGGCTGTGGGGCCCAGATAAGGGAAACATGCCAACGATTACCCACTCCCATATGAGATAAAAAACCAAAGGAATGACACTCCCCCAGAGAAGCGCCCTCTTGAGCTTGGCAATATCCCCGCGAAGATAATTGCGCAGGCTAGGAACGATAATATGGGAGGTGAATGAGAGTGCGATGACGGGTATTGCAACCAATAAAAATTGGGGCTCTCCCCCTCGATAATGATCCATTTTTATCTGGGGAGCGACAGAAATGCACAAAAATATAAAAGAGGCAATCAACCCGATCATGCATATGCGATTGAGTAGATCGATAGCCTTCGTTTCAAAGGCTACAATACCACCAAAAATAAAGAGAAAAATAACGATTCCACAATTAGTGGAGACGGAAAAATGAAAGAAAGATTGAATCATATTGGCAACGAGGGAGCCCCCACCAGAGAGATAAGCAGCAGCTACAGAATAGAGAAGCAACAAAAAGGAGACCCACGCTATAAATGCACCCACACGCCCCAATCGCTGGTTACACATAGAGATTAAATTGACATTAGTCCCCTCCGTCATCAACGTCGCTTCCAATAGGAAAAAAAGAGTAGCTAACATAAAGAGGAACACCAGGAGGAAAGTTAAAATGGAATAAAAGAAACCACCAGCTCCCGTCACCAAAGGGAGCGCCAACATCCCCGCCCCAATCGCCGTTCCTCCTACGAGAAAAGCGCTCCCCAGCGTCTGTCTGCAATAAAACCTCATAATGGATGGGGGGCATTATGCCCGAACAAAACCTTTACGAATAATATGGAGCGCTCAAAACCCCCAAGAACAACCAAGTCCTGCCCAAGATACCCGATCTTTAAAAAACTGCCCCGCAGAATAGCCATGGTGGTAGTTAACAAAAATACGCATTTTACGCCCCACCCCCTGCAACTTACTCCACTCATACCCAGCCATATATGTAGTATCAAAATCCCAATTGTTCACTTGCCAATTACGCACGTAAACAGCTAAAAAAACCATTCCATGTAGATTGTGGTAGAGATTCCTATGCCTCAGCAGGCGCAACTCTCCCCCCCATTCAACATAGAGTGGCGGCTTCAAAGGATAAGTCCTATCGCTATGAAAAATCCATCCTGGACCGCCATATATGCGAACAGCACTATTGATTTGGTAAGCGACGAAGAAATCTATTGCCTCCATGCTAGGATTCACCCTCTTCACTTCAGGGTGGTGTACGATAAACTCATCACCCAAGTGCGAGGAAATATGGTAGCCCCTTAAACGAAAGGCCCATTTATTCACGACATAGCTAAGGGGAAGGCCAACTAGATAATCTGTGTTTATGAGTTCAGAGATCCCTCCATCATAATGCACATCCATTTTAAACACTGACCAGATCCCCGCTTGAATGTCAATTTGAAGATCCCCTTTCCAGTAAAATACGCGACGCCAACGAAAAATAGGGAAATTGTCTCCAAGGGAAACGGCAACTGACTTAGGCCCCATAACACGGTCTCCAGACCAATAGGCTACTGAGTAGATCGTCGCCCTAGGATTGGCAATCATAGGAGGGAACAAAACTGTCTGCTGAGGAAACCAGATTCCACTTACTTGCGGCTTTACCTCTCGTCCCTCTACCTTTTCCTGAGTTTTCCAGGGAAATTTCTCTACCGGGGTAACCGACTTCACCTCAGGTATACCCTTAACAAAGTTAAGGATACTGGTACAGATAAGGGCATTTTTAGGGAGATGATAGAGGTAAACATCTCCATTTTCTACGTAGACCAGAATATCAAACTCATAATAATGGGAGTTGACAAGAGCCTGGATATACCCCTCAAGATATGCATCCTCTTCATCAGACAGGTGCTCTTTAAAAGCACACCCCTCCCTCGCAGATGGTGCCGCACAACGCTCTCCATCTCGCGCGTAAACACCAGACTGCAGAACTAAACTAACAAAAAAAACAGTTAAAATTTTGCCTATTCTCACCTTCAACAACCCATAAACTACTCAATTTTCTCATGGTCTCTGACTTTTTTCTTGACACATTGTCAAAGATCTCCCGCAACATACTTGCTTTAGTCGAGGCACCCTGTGACTGGGCCTAACCTACCCCTCCACCTAACTAATGGCGGCGACACATCGGTTGTGACTGATCAAATAATCCGCGTGGATATCGAACAGCTGCCGCACCGTTTCTCAAAAATTCAATCGCCACTAGCACCCACTTCCCATTCACAAACAACCTTCATTACGACCGCAAAACAAACAAACCTCAAAATTACAAGACAGTCCTCTTATACAAAACAGTGGCGATTTTGTCATGTATAAAAGAATGATTCAGCGAAAGATAAATGCTGCTAACGCATTTTCATAGATTCACCCTTGTTTGAGGGGGTCAAAGTGTCGATGCTTCCCTAGAATCGACTTGATTTTTAATTCGCTCATTTCCTAGCATGAGCGCAGTTTAGGTTTGTCGCTTATTGGTTTTAGGGTTGAAGTCTGGTCTCCACGAATGTCCGTGGAAATTTGGATTGAACCACCCAGAAAGTGAAGAGCCTAGCAAGAGTTTATAGGCGGGGGCAATAGCTCAGTTGGTTAGAGCTACGGACTCATAATCCGTCGGTCGTAGGTTCAAGTCCTACTTGCCCCAACAACACTGCCGTTAATGTAGTGTATGATATTTCCCCCATTCGCCTAGTTCCCTTAGTTCGTCTATTTAAATCTTCAACCGCCGTAGGATTTGATTGTGCCTCATTGAATTCAAAACCTAAATTTACAAAGTTGCGTCCATCATCCAAAAAAAAATAATTTCACAAAATGACAAAACTTCTGATAAGGGGCCTGCTCAAGAAATAAAGGATTTTGAAAAAGCATTCCTCCCAATGGACCTAAAATGGAATATTACTCAAATATGCGTACTACTAGTCGGTTAGAACGAATAAAGTAGCTTAAATTGACGCAACATAAAAGATTTAAGCATGTTAGCAATCAATATCGATGTTGCAACGGTATGCATTTCTTGGGCATCCTGGGAGTTCGAGGAACCGCCCTTCAAAGTCGAAGATACCCGCTGTGTCCAGACTTTACTCCGCTTTTTCTAAATTTTCGTTTAGAAGACTTTCCAGAAGGTTTTTGACTTCTTTCCTCTCATCCCCGTTTGCAGCAGCTGTAGTGATTGCTGTTGGATTTCCCCTCTCCATCAGAAGAGATATCCCTTGCCCCTCTTATATCCTTGCCCTGCCTCCTTCCCTCCTCCTGGGGCTGAGGGGAAAAAATCCGCAACTTGCGAAAGGTCCATTTTTGGGTCGTAATATCTATTGGGAGTACCTAAGAAATGCATTTCACTAAAATCACGACATTAATTGCCAATATGCCCAAATTTTTTATGTTGAACCAATTTGAACCGACCTATTTGCCATAACGGACGAGCAGCACACATATTTGAGTACTATTCCATTTTGCGCCCCCCCTGTAACCTTCCGAACAAATACTAAATTTTTTATTTACTTGTTATGCACCATAGATTACAATCGCCTTCTATTTGGAGGTCGAATATGTTTTCCACTACACTAGAAGCGGTCTTTGGCGTAGCTAATGGTTTTGCTCTCTGGGAAATCCAGCAATCTTTTCGCCAGCTCATTATAAGGCGCGAGGAACAGAAGCTACCCTACGCACACGTCGTGGGTCTCTTGCTTTCTTACTTCAATTCTACAGTGTGGCAAAACATCCCTCCACTTTGTAAAGGTCGGATTTGTCGAGTCTTCTCAGAGATGATTTCGTATTCTCCCTATCTTTTCCCCTGCGTAGCGACCGTTTTCATGCGAAGCAAAGAAAGTTTTGACAATGATAGCAAGAAGATTTCAAGGTTACGCGAAAGATTTCCCCTCGCAGATTTTGCCAATGCCCCTGGAAAGGATGTTGTTCGAGAGGGTGAAGGACAAGGTGGGAGGCGACTTCTAGAATTACAATTTCCTCAAAACGACGCTGAAGATCAGCGCTCCCTTGAGGAACGTATCGATGTGGTCAATGCGCGGGTGAGCTCTCGCCTAACAAGAGCCCTCTACTCCGTCGGAGATTTTTTCCTCATGCACATCGCAGATATTGTCGTATTCGTCACCTTGGCCTACATGGGCACAGCTATCTATCTTGGGGGAAATTTAATCGGCAGCTCTATTCAGGCCCTGTTCTGTCTTCTGTGTATAGCGGAACAAAAACCGTTCTGGATGAATCCTACGTATAACGAGGGCCCTCTCTATACCATATGTGGTGGAACGATTTTTCATCGTTGTTTTATGTTTGTGTCTCAACTTCGTTTGTGTAAGTATGTTGCATACTATTTAAATTGTGGGCTATTTGGTAAACTTTGGATATGTGTGGACCTAATAGCGTATATATCACCTCACTTCTTTTCCCAGTACTTTGTGGATGGTCTCTTCCGAGTGGCAAACGGATGGTTCTCGGAATCATCAGATGAAGAGCCTTCGGAAGTATCCGGTGAAGCTGATTCCCCTCTTGTGAGGGTGGGGGGAGAGTATTTTCGTGTTCCAAGAAAACTCTTCACTGCCTTTTCGTGCTGCGATCCACGCAACACAACGAACGTGCGCGCATTGGAAGAAGAGCTTCTTGAGCGCGTCGACGCAATGATTCCACAATCCGCTGAATTAGAGGCGCTTATGGCCGAAAGGTGTTGGAGTGGAACAGACTCCAATACTGCAGTTTTCGAGGGGTTGATGGGAAGGGGAAGGAACTTCGGAATATTCTCCAAACATGTAGACACACATCAAGGGGAGGGGAAAGAGTCTCTCCAGAGGGAATCAAAGGCGATTTTGCATATCTGCATATCTGCTTTGGAAGGAGGAGACACCTATCCCCTCAGAGCGCTAATTGATTATCATCACGACTTTCATGCGTGTCCCGCGGCAGTAGCGAGAGGGATAAGCAACCTCTGTTTAGACCTGCTCGCTTCCCGCTTTGGGCAATGCCTTGTGGATATGGACTCTCTCCCTCTAAGTGAGAGTCATCAAGAACCTCAGTTAGTCATATTTCAAATAAAAGTTTTGCAAATCTTTCAACATGTGCGTGATAGGGAGTGCCTGGCCCTACTCCAACAGGTAAGTCAACATTCAGATCAGCAGGGCCTAATAACATCGTTGGAAGCCACCAGAGATGAAGCTCCTAGGGCTGCCAGAAGCTGTATACAATATGCCATAGATAACTTGCAGGAGCAGCGAGAACAACTTGGGACAAATGAGCATATTACGACCATGATGCGTGCTGCCATTAGTAGGGATCTTGGCTTAGTCACGCATTTTGGGGAAGCCTATTCCGATTTTGGCTTAATTGGGGAGGGACAGGAGTCTCCTACGCTAGTTGTCCTGATGTCTAAGCTCATTAAAGCGGGTTTCACAAAACCCGCAAAAGACCGATGCGCAAGAGCAATGGTACAAGAGTTAGAGGAAGTGCTCATGAATGATGCAGACAATCGTCTTGAACTGCTCGATTTATTCCACGCCAAAGAGGCACTGATGGTTGCTGATTCCACCGAGCAACTCGGAGAGGACTATCTCGCTGTTGCTTCTGCGAAACCTATCTTTGACCCAAATGGAAATCTTATAAGTGGGGATTGCGATGCTTATTCGAGTGGCAAAAGGCGCTTTGTCGAGAGCCATCTAACTGAGGTGCTGGTTGAGCTGGGAATGTTGGAAACTGAGGTGCTGGTTGAGCCGGGAATGTTGGAAGTGGTGTGTTGAGAAAATAGGACTTTCGGATCGAAAATTGGCTAATTGCCTATTCCAGTAAAAAGTTAGAGGGGTTTCGATGGGTTTTCAGACAAATTATGATCAAGATTGCCCACTTTTTTCAGACTTTCCCGCTGATTTCGTGCTTTTCTCTCAGTAAAAATGGTGTGATCTTTACGATAGCCAACAGCTTTGGCCCTTTTTAACGTGGCTTCAGTTAACCCCTAAATAGGAGATGAGTTGGGAAGGATTCACGAAAAGTGCGCTATTCCCCTTGTTTGGGTTTTAAGGACCCACTTGCATTCCATCAAGATCAGGTCGACATTTTCGAGCAGGAGTTCAATAGAGTCTCCTATCCTGAAACATCTACCGCTATTTTGTCCCGTTAAAGTATGCGTTTTATCATGAAAATCGTAGTAATCGTCTTCCAAATCGGAGACATGAAGAAATCCTTCAAATTGAACGGGAGAGACTTCAAAAAAGATTCCAAAAGATTTAACCTTACCGATAACCGCCCGGTAGACCTGTGCTGGATTTTTTTCATGATACAATTTTAAAAGGCGCAACTTTTTCAGGGCGATCACATACATCTCTGCTTTGAAAGAGACCCGCTCTCGTTCAGAACATCGCTTACTAATCTCTTCTAAATCTTCAGAAGAGCTAGCATCAAAGAGGAGGCGGTGGACTACCAGATCACTGTAACGACGAATAGGGCTGGTAAAATGGCAATAATTTTCAAGGGCCAACCCATAATGCCCTACATTTTGATGAGAGTAGAAGGCGAGTTTCATGCTGCGAATATAGGAGAGAGAGAGCTGCCTAGCATAAGGAGTCTGCTTTGCTAGGGAGAAGAGCTTCTGTATCTCCATGGCTGTGGGCTTATCACTGACGACGAAACCTAAGCTCCGTGCTAAAGCATAAAAATCTTCAAGATTCTCAGAGGTAGGCACTTCGTGAATACGATACACTGAGGGGAGATTTCTCGATATAAAATCCCCCGCCACAATTTCATTAGCTTTGAGCATAAATTCTTCGACAATTTGATGGGTGATATCGTATTCGACCTCTTCATAACCGTATGGACACCCCCCACTGTCGACGAGAACCACAAAATCGGCAAGGGCTAAGTCAAAAGAGCCCCTTTCAAACCGTTTTTTCTTGAGAATATGGCAGAGCTTTTCCATCTGTTTTAGCGTGTTGTAATGAGGGCTCTTTACCTCTTTGTCGATCACTCTTTTAGCTTGCTTATAGGTGAAACGTTTTTTGCTTTTGATATAACTACGAACAATTTTCCGGTTGAGGGTAGTGCCTTGAGCGTCCAATTCAACGAGAACGGATACGGTTAAGCGTATAACCCCCTCCTTTAAGCTACATAAATGGCTGGACAGCCCTTCGGGCAACATAGGGACACTCTTACCAGAGAAATAGGTTGAGTTACCCCTCATTCTCGCTGCAATATCAAGTGGCGTCCCTTCTCGCACGTAGTGGGCAACATCGGCAATATGCACTCCAAGGTGAAAATGGCCAGATCGATCTTCACTTAGACTCAAGGCATCGTCAAAATCCTCCGCGTCATCAGGATCTATAGTAAAAGTTTCGAGGTGAGTAAAGTCGACACGCCCCTCAAGATCCTCTTCCTGCACCAACTTGGGGAATGTGCTCACCTGCTCCGTCACTTCGGAGGGGAAAAGGGAAGAAATACCAAAATCCCTTATTGCGGCAGGGATATCGGTATTAGCATTGTCTATCATCCCCAATTCTTCTGTAACCCTGCAAAGTAGTGGACCATTTTCATCTCCCCAGTCGATAATATCGAGCACAAGGCGCGCCCCTACTTGGTAACTCTCTCCTTTTTTGGGACTTACGAGCCCCTTTTTGCTATGACCTAGAGACTGAACATACAAAACATAATGCCCCTTTGGATCGGTAGTCCAAACAACCCCTACAAGATGTTTCTTCCCCCTCTGTAGGAGACGTAATACATACCCCTCTGGACCTCTCCTCTCCGACTGCTTTTTTGCATATACTACGACCTCTACGCGATCTCCATCCACGGCATTTTTTTTTAGATGCTTTGGGATAAAAATATCTTGGGAATAACGCTTTGAATCGTCTGAAGAGACAAACCCAAAACCTTTCGGATGAACATGAATGATGCCTCGGGTAACACCTCGCTTACCGCTTTTTCTCAGGTGTCGTCGTTTTACAGGTGCTCTTTTAATTTTCGGCTCTTTCCCATCTTTGAAATTAGTCGGTATTGTATCCTACCCGACAACTAAACCGCAATCATAGATAATCGGCGCGCCCTACAGGGGTCCATTGAAATTCATAGAAGCTATATCATCTATCCCCTCTCCGACTCTTCCAGCACTATATTGAAGCTTGCCCATCGCATAAGAAGTAAGGCGGAAGAAAACCATCAAAGAAATACCTTTCAACCATTGTCAAAATCACAGAAATTCGATACAATCTTGCTTTCGTTTTAACAGCAAGCACAAATCTTATGACGTCCTTCCCTAAGCGTTCGCTCAGCGTGTTCTTATTGGTTATGATCAATGTTGCCGCTACTTGCAGCATCAAAAGTTGGCCCCTCACCGCCGAGTATGGGCTTAATTTCCTCTTTTATGCTGTACTAACAAACCTCTTTTTTTTTATCCCGCTCTCTCTAGTTTCCGCAGAACTGGCAACGGGATGGCCGAAGGGTGGTGGCGTCTATGCATGGGTCAAGGCAGCTTGCGGCAAGAAGATGGGCTTCCTGGCCATTTGGCTATTGTGGATAGAAAATGTGGTCTGGTACCCCACCACGCTCTCCTTTATCGCTGGCACGTTGGCCTTTGTCATTAACCCCCAGCTTGTTCACAATACCTTTTACATGTTTTGTGTAATTTTGGGAACCTTTTGGGGAACAACTTTAATCACTCTACTCGGGATGAAAATCTCTGGGTGGATGAGTTCTTTGGGAGTGATTCTCGGAACCATTATCCCAGGAGTAGCTATCATCTCACTGGGGATGGTGTGGCTCTTTTCTGGCAACCCCTCTCATATCACCTTTAGTTGGGAAAGCTGTATCCCAGAATTATCTACTCCCTCCCAATTATCCCTCATTACAGGAATATTATTGGGCTTCTCAGGAATAGAGATGTCAGCAATACACGCACGCGAAGTAAAGAACCCACAAAAGAATTTCCCTAAAGCTATCTTCTTTTCTGCACTAATTATCATCCTTCTCTCCCTCCTAGGAACACTAGCGGTTGCAGTTATAATTCCAAAAAAAGAGATCAGCCTCGTCTCCAGCGGCATGGAGGCGATCGCACTCTTCCTAAAATCATACAATCTCAGCTTTTTTGTACCAATTGTCGCCACTATCATGGTGGTTGGAGCGCTCGGAGCAGTAAGCACGTGGACAGCCGGGCCAAGCAAGGGGCTGCTGGCCGCAGCGCAAGACGGAGAGTTTCCCCCAATCCTTCATAAGACCAATAGACACAACATGCCGGTAGGTATCCTCATCTTTCAAGGAATTATCGTCTCGATCTTATCTACCCTCTTTCTGTTTATGCCCAATATCAACAGCTCTTTTTGGATTTTGACGGTTCTCACCTCTCAACTCTATCTTCTCATGTATATTTTAATGTTTATGTCGGGGATCATACTCAGATACAAGAAACCCTCCGTGCATCGCGCCTACAAAATCCCCTTTGGAAATGTTGGCATGTGCCTAGCCGCAGGAGCTGGGTTAGTGGGCGCAACCTTTTCGATCGTTATCGGCTTCTTTCCCCCGGAGCAATTAGAGACCGGCAACCCCATTTTTTACGTGCTCTTCTTAGCGGCTGGTATAGTGATATTTTGCGCAGCCCCATTCATTATTCTCAAATTCAAAAAACCGAGCTGGAACGAAAGGCCCCCTCCCCCGCATACCACCAATAAACAACCTCTACCCTGAAAAATAGAAAAGAGAGCCTGGGACATAACACTAAGAGGGAGCTACCTCCTCATGAAATCCATCTTTTGCACTCGGTGAGCGTCTAAAGGGGGCCCCCACACCCGCGGGGCACATACTAATAAATCTAACTTACGAGTAGACTCAGTAGCGTTGAAGGGTCGCCCACTCCCGAGAGGTCGCATACCACTATCCGCGATGCGGCCCGTCATCTTCGCTATTTCCTCCAACGTGCCACCGCCATTACGCCTAAGTGGCCCTTCTGGGCTTTCCAGTCCCGTAAATCTTATTATCCGCATCAGAACCTCCTATCAAGTTAAGGTTGAACGCAACCCCATTTTAGGGAATCAACCTTTTAGGTAAACCAAAAATGTTCGCATGGGACGAGAGCCCCCTGCCGAGAGGCCATCCAACCCAACGCGCAACTCCATTCTACTACTTTAGGAAATCTGTGTCAATACAATTAATTTAATAATCATTAAACCCTAACTTTCCAAATTTCACACGTAACATTTTGTTTGTTAGTACCGATGGTAAAATGACCCACGTCAACGAATGAAAATTGCCCCTTTGAAACAAAGGGGGTGTAATAGGGATAACTTATGAGGAAACAGCTGAGGAAGCAAGGTAAGTTGATCAGGCAGATCGCCAGAGAAATGAATAGATCCAGAAATAGCGTGAGAAAGTATCTTAGAAGTGATGAAGCTCCGAAATATTCTAAAGAGAAACAATAATTCTTCAAAATTAGACCCTTGGAGGGAGTATGTACATTAAAATTCTGGTGTTTAGTGTTTGCGTATCTCAAGCAAATTGGAGGATTCCATGCGTAAAGCTTATCCAGTTAAGGACGGGTATTTGTTCAGGGAGGTGCAAAATAAACTGCTTAGAGCTTGGGGTTTGATGAGTTGCGGCTAACATGGGATACCCCCACTAAATGCTTTTAATTGCCACTTTGGGTCACAGTCGGAAAGCATATGCAGAGTTTACTCACAGAGTGAAGATGAATTAACATTACTGCGCTGTCATCAGGCGGCTTTCGAGTATTTCAGAGGAATTCCCAAGAAGAGGTTCTCCATGACAATGCGAAAACGGCGATTGTAGAAAGGAACAAAGCACAGACCTAAAGTTTTGATTGGAACTGTTTTGTCAACTTTTCTACCCCCGTGAGCGCATGTGCAAGTTGTGCTTTGGTTAAGCCTGCACATGAAAGTACCCTCCGGTTCCCAGTTTGAATTCGAAGTCAAATATAATCTCCTTGGTTTTTAAAATTTCTAATATCTCTGAGATCCCATCAGCACTACTTTCTAAGTTCGATACGAACACCAAGACGCATCTGTGATCCATCGTCGAGCACCACCAAGGGCAAGGACGACGAAGCCGAGCGTTTATATATGCAACTATCTTATCTGCCGATTTCTTCTTCTCGACGGAAGAAAACATGTTGTCGTCGTCTATGACAATTGGTTCCTGTCCAGAGGTAACCCCTTTACCCTTGTAAAATTTTTTTACATTGTCCCGCCTTTCCACGTAGACACGCTGATCCTTCAGCTTGCTCTGATGCTTTGCAAAAATTTCGCCTTTTACCTTTTTTCCCCAGAGATTTTCGGACACGCGCTCAAGCATGTCTAGATCGTAGACACAGCGCAAGAACCCTAGCCCTAGCTTTGGAGAAGACCAACCCCCTGTGTGACCAAATAGTACCTTTTTCATGCCCTTTATACATACTGCGCCGTCCTCCCCACCAGGGTAATTATATGTTTGCGGGTAAGCACACGTGATCATCTCTTGGTGACCCTTTGTCGACGATGTGCTGACGATATTTGGTCCACAAAAGAAAGACCAGGGATAGGCGCACTGGCTAAAAAGGAGAACTTGTTTAACAAGTTCTTGATCTGTCACAAGCTCGCTGTATTGCATACCATGATGCTCCTGGACCAAGATCGGCCTCCACTTGTGAAGGAAAATAGCTGTACGAGGGGGCTTTACTTGTGAGCACCCATATTTTTTGAAGAGCGCGCAAGCTACGAGTCTTTTGACATAGAGGTCTACAAGGCGCGTGTGGTCGCTACAATGCTGGAGGGTAAGACCATGATGGTCTCTTGATGGAATGGCGATTGCGAACACATATTTAAGATCTTGCGTTAGTCCTTCGTGAATATCCTTCACACCATGATACACCGTATCTATTTTGCCCCGTGGAAGACTATAAAGGTCCTTTAACTTTTTTTTAATCTCCTCTTTATCCTCATCCTCAATTGCGATATCTTTGTTGACCTCTCTTTCAGCCTCCTTAAGCTCTTCTATACTTATCCCATGCACTGTATATGCCTCCTTGTCAAGTTCCTGATTCAACTCATCATCACTAAGAGTCCAAAAACGGTCATCGCCTAATTTGCACAGATGGAAATCTTCCTCTTCTTGTCGTGGGCTTGCGGACGAAGTCCCGTCGACTGCACAAGCACTGACAGATGGAGAATCTACGGACACGTGAGACGCAAAAGATTGTGCACCTCTCTCTAGCACACGAGGTTTTCCCTCTCGTGGGCCCGCGGGCGAAGTCTCGCCGACTACACAAGCACTGACAGATGGAGAATCTACGGACACGTGAGACGCAAAAAATTGTGCATCTCTCTCTAGCACACGAGGTTTTCCCTCTCGTGGGCTTGCGGACGAAGTCTCGCCGACTACACAAGCACTGACAGATGGAGAATCTACGGACACGTGAGACGCAAAAAATTGTGCACCTCTCTCTAGCACACGAGGCAATAATCCCTCTGCTTGCGAGAGTAAAAACAGCGGTGTCGAGAAGAGGATGATACAAACACCGAGGAGAAACCAATCTCCCACTAGCGCAGCCACGAACGCACCTACCGTTGAGCCAAGAACCACAACTACAACCACAGCTCGATACTCCCAGCGCATCGCCCTTTGGGCAACAGCAGACGCAGCTCCCGCAGTAGGCGCAACCTCAAGCATAGATAAGACTCCTTTACCACGTAATGCAGGGAAATTATACCATCATAGCGATTTCTTTTCAATGGGGAGATTGATGTGTGAACGCAAGGTGATAATGTCGTAAATCCTGCAACACTAAAATGTCGTCTTTTAGGAATTATTCTAGAGGCAAAGAAAATTTTGGAGACGATGATGACCATAAAAGAAGTAGAGAGAACTTCAATCATGGAGAAAGTGGAAAGTAAAACTTTAAAACAGAGAGAAGCCAGTGAGATTTTGGGTTTGTCTCTGAGGCATACTCAGAGGTTGATTCGCGCTTATAGAGATGAGGGACCAGAGGGGCTTATCTCCAAAAAGAGAGGGAAGCCGAATCCCAGAAGGATGTCCCTTGAGAAGCGAAATAAAATTGTGGAAAGGATAAAGGAAAGGCATCCTGACTTTGGTCCAACATTTGCAGGGGAGAAGTTTAGAGAGGAGGGTATTTGTGTATCGAGGGAAACATTAAGGAAACTCATGATTCAAGAAGGGCTGTGGAAGGCCAAAAGGAGGAAAAGAGAAAAAATTTACCACAGAAGGGCTAGGAGAAGCAAAGAAGGGGAACTTGTACAGGTCGATGGATCGTTTCACAATTGGTGTGAAGACAGAGGGCCTAAGTGTTGTCTTATCCAATTTGTAGATGATGCGACGAGCGAGATCTTACACGCAAGATTTTGCGCACAAGAAAGCATAAATGATTATTTTATTTGTTTGGAAGGGTATTTATGTAAACATGGGAAGCCTACAGAGCTCTATGTTGATAAGCATAGCGTATTTAGGGTCGCTAGGGGCGGTGAGGGTAAAGGAATCACAGTGTTTCACCAAGCTCTCCAGACATTGAATATCGGTTTGATTTGTGCGCATAGCCCACAAGCGAAAGGAAGGGTGGGAAAACGGGATGTTACAAGACCATCTTATTAAAGAGATGAGACTTAGAAACATTTCATCAATAGAAGAGGCAAATCGTTATTTAGGCGAGGAATTTATAGAGGTGCATAATAAACAATTTGGCAAGGCTGCCAAGGATCCTCAAAATGGGCATAGACCCCTAAATCCTAAAGAAGATTTAGAAAAAATCCTGGCCATTCGAAGTGAAAGATGCATCTCTAAAAGCCTTAGCATTCAATATAATAATCAGATCTACCAACTCCAAACAGAAACTCCAAATCGTTTGAGATATAAAAAAGTTATAGGAAGACCTGGGAAACCTTTAGTCGTAGAGTTTCAAGGCAAAGAAATTCGCTATATTGTATGGGAAGAATACCAACGCGGCGAACCAGAGATCGTAGATGACAAGCAATTGGAGGCCAGAGGGGAAAAGAAATGTATTTGAGTTGCGTCATGTTGAATATTAAAGCCTTATTGAGGCTGTCGCAAGACAAAAGCCGCTGCTGCAAAGAGCTTTGGAACCTGTTGGTTTTCAATGCTTCACACAATTCGAACAGCTGTGGATTTGTTCACAAACTTTGTTTGCAAACAATCCCACAGCCAAGGAAGAAGAAGCAAAAATGTGGGGGGATGAAATTAAACCAGTGTCGACGCCTCGGAAAATTGATTATGACATTTCAGTTTTGCGCAAGCTTACGACATTTTAGTTTTGCGTTGACATGGGGAGATTGATGAACAACTCGGGTGATTGCCAGTGTGAGTATTTCCCGATAAGTGTCAGGAAAAAAGAAAGCAAGGACATTTGTGATATCCTGAGAGAGGTGTTGCAAATAGGTGCTGGCTCCCGATTCTCGCATACAAATGTTTTTCAAAGACTCGGGGGAAACCGTTGCTTTTTTTTTCTTGGTACCTCTTGGAATGAATCCATCTTCTTCTGTAATGCGTCCAAGCATCTCGTGTGTGATTTTTTGTGTGACCTTCTTTTCTTTATTCCATTTGGATGAAATACGATATAGGTAAAATTTGCCCCGAATGTTTCTCAATTCAGTGCCCTTCTTTTTATATTTTAATGCCCACTCTGGATGCGCCATTGTTGTACTTCCTGGCTGTTACGTGGACAAATTGGGAAGTTAGGGATTAAATTTTCCTTAATAACCCGTAGATTAAGGTACTTATTCTTCTTTGCATACAGCTCCCTTCGTCACATATAATGAATGAAAATCTGGTATGTTCCCCACCAAAGGAGTTGTCAGAAATACCTGGCCTAAATTTCTGAGCCTATCATACAACACGTGGGTGCGATGGGTGTCGAGGTGTATGCCGAAATCATCGATGTTCATCAGTGGTAAATAGGCATTCTGCTCCTTCAGCCCTTCCCATTCTGCCATTTTCAAGGATGCGATACAGGTCCGCTTCTGTCCTTCGCTAATGTATTTCTTAGCCTCTTTTCTTTCACAAGTAATCAAAAAATCATCACGGTGTGGGCCATTTAACGTGATACCTAAGGCTAGCTCTCTCGCACGCTGTTTAGCGTAAAGATTTTCAATCTCATCCATCCATTTTATGGAGATCGAGGGGAGATAAAAGAGGTCGAACAAATCTTCATTAGAAGAAAGTTCACTCGCGAGAGATTGTACGCGGGGCTTAAGGCCTTTAATCAACTCGTCCCTTTTTCTCATTAAATAACGGGCTGAATCGGCCATTATCTGCTCAAAACTTCCAATTGCTCTTTCCGATTTCTGTTTAAGGAGCGCATTGCGTTGTTTCATTGCTCGATGGTAGCGAGTTAAATGGTGCACATAGAGGGGCGTAGTTTGGGCTAGCTGGATATTGAGAAAACGCCGCCGCCCTGCAGGAGATCCCGAGACAAGCGCCCCATCTTCGGGGGCATACAGCACCGAGGGGAGAATGCCTAAAAGCTGAGAAAAACTATGAAACTGGGTATGATTGTAACGCATATGACATTTGTGACCATCGTAACCAATGCCAAGCACTTGCTCTATGCCACTATGCTCAAAGTTGGCTTCAACATAGAAATGAGAAGACCCATCCTTAATCAAATCGGCAAGACGAGGTGTGCGAAAAGAGCGCCCAGTACTGAGAAGAAAGATCGCTTCAAGCAGACTACTCTTTCCAGCTCTATTTCGCCCCTGGATGAGATTCACACCCTTTTCAAAGGAGATCCGCTCTGCATCATAATTCCGGAAAGAACGTAGGAATAGATGTTTTAAAAACATTACTCAGGTGGGATGAAGACTCATCGGCATAATGATATAATGAGCCGACGTAGAGTCGGTGACAAGTCCTGGGTTACATGGAGTTGTCAGCGAGAGAGAGACAGTGTCATCGGTGCTGTGACGCAAAATATCCTGAAAAAAGAAGGGATTAAAGGCTATCTCAAAGGTCTCTCCAGAGTAATCAACGGGCATAGAGACCCTCCCCTCCCCAATGCCATCAGCACGCGCAACGAGTGTAAGCTCACCGGGGGTCAAGGTGCAACACACAGAACGACTGCGGTCGGTAGTAAAGAGGGCTACCTGCTTTAAAAGCGTCATAAGTTCTTCCCGATGGAGGGTAAGTGTGAATCGATGTTCTTTAGGAATGATGCCATCAATATCGGGGTATTCTCCAGAGAGCAATTTGGTAATCAGCAACACACAGCCACTCTCTATGCCTATTCTATCTGGAGCGAGACGGACCCTAACCGTCTCCCCATCACCAACACCCCTGATGATCTCCTCTACAGCTTTGAGTGGGATCAAATAATCATGTTTATGTGGGTGTTTCAACTCAATAAAAGTACTAACCCTTGCAAGACGCTTTCCATCTGTCCCGACAAATGTAATCTCATCATTATCCACCATCATGAGCACCCCATTGAGGACATGACGACTATCCTCACGCGCAGCAGCAAAGGCTGACTTAGAGAGCACCTCCCTCAATTTATCCGAAGGCACAGAAAATTGCATGGTGTCGGCAAGGTCAGGAAAGGTAGGGAACCCCATTTTGCTCATTCCATTTAGACAAAATTGTGAGTCCCCAGCTTGGATAGAGACAACCTCGTCATTGGAAATAGATAACTCAACCTCTCGAGTTGTAAGTTCTCGAATAAGTTGAAAGAAGCGGCGGGCAGGAAGGACGATGGCCCCCTCTTCGAGGACATTTGCTTCCATCTTAGCACGCATACCTACCATCAAGTCGATCGTACTTATAATTAACTCACCATTGTAAGCTTCAACAAGGGCGTTAGCACAAACGGGAACAACGGGCCTAGTCGGGACGATATTCTGGATTTTTCCGACAAGCACTACCAGCTCCGAACGAGAACTCACTACCCTCATAAAACCTCAAACGATTTTTCTTATAGATAGGGACAGAGTAAAAAAAAGGGGATGCAAGTGTCAACCTTTATAGCAGGAGGGGTGTACAAAAAAACCCTCAACCTATGCGCCCTTAAATGCAATTAGGGGGGTTGTGTGTCGGTCGAACTCATCACAATTAGCTATAAATGAGGGCCCCACTATTGCGACGTCAGTGCGCGTTCAATATCTCTTTTCTGTTCTCGTGCTTTGATAGATAAGCGCTTGTCATGCTGCTTCTTTCCGATACAAACGGCGATCTTTACTTTCACGAAACCCCTTTTGCAGTACATGGAAAGAGGGATAATCGTCACCCCTTTCTGGAATAAACTTTTCTTTAATTTGTCGATTTCCCGCCTATGCAAGAGCAACTTGCGATCTCGCCGTTCTGCATGATTAAACACATTCCCATAAGCGTACGGAGCGATAGAAGCGTGTTTTAGCCAAGCTTCTCCCTTTTCAATAGTTACGAAGGCATCCTGGAGGGCTCCACCATGATTTCTGATAGACTTTATCTCCGTTCCCAAGAGGACGATCCCCGCCTCATAGACCTCAAGAATTTCATAATCGTATTTGGCTCGCCTATTTGATACGAGATCAGAAAATTCCTTTTTTGCCACACCCACTCCGCCCCCAGTATGCTATCCCATTATTACCCCGAATATATGCCGACACTAGCAAATTTTGAAAATAAAAAAAAGGGGATGAAGATATGTGATGGCCCTTATCCAAACATCGATCGGCCAAAGGCGGTAATTTTTAAACACTCTTCCCCTTCGCATAATCCAGTAGCAATCACACCCGATTCAAATAACCACTCATAAATAACCTTCTTGAGGAGGGCAACCTCCTCTTCAGAGTAGTTTGGCAACGTATATCTCCAAGAACGCCCCTCCTTCCTGAGATACATCTTACTATTGTCGCTGATGGGAGCGATGATGCCCGAAAGGAAATCCTTGAGAAATACCCAGCCCAAATTCATGATCCGACCCAACTCCTTCTCAATTTCATGAATGTTGCGTTGAGTGCAGGTGTTTGCAAAAAAATTATTAGTTTGAACATGTACAGTTTGTTTATAGATGTTAAAAGCTCGCGTTTCAGTGGGGAGAGAAAGCCACTCTTCAGCCTCATTCTTAGCAAAAACAAGTTGCCTTTGTTCTATATACACACATTTCAATAGGAGAAGTTTCTGTATAATTTTTTTAGAATATTCAACAAAAACCTCTTGCCCCTCTTGTGAGTTTAAATCAAATCCCTTGAGATATTTACAGAGATGAATAGCCGTCTGCTTGTCAAACACCCATTCTTCGTTCTCATTAAGATAGACGCAAAGAGGCCTAACATCGGATAGCCTTAATACCTCAGAAATGTCTTCGACAAAAGCGAAGTCACTAGGACGCGTCCTCTTCACCCTACTCGTTTGCTTAATCTCCTTGGGCTGTGTCCTTTTAAGAAAACTTAAATAATCTCTCCATTCCTTAAAAAGAGAGACCACCTCCACCCATCTATCCCCTCTTTTCTCATAGGTAAGACAACACAGCAAATGGAATTCGAGATGGATAATGTTTCTTTCAAACTCCTCTTCATCCATGCCATACTTTTTGCGAAGGACTGCGGAATAAATTTTATAATCGGGAGCGGCAAACAGATCACGGACAATGCCACTCAATTTTTCATCCCCTAGATCTAAATCAGTTACATACCGCAAAAAAATCTGAGGTGTATGGAGATACTTTTCAATAACAGAATGGACAATATTATCAGAAGTTCTAGGTATTTGATACCAATTGATGAGGATGTGAAAGGGGACTTTTTTGAGTAAGGCTTGTAAAAATTCTATTCCAGGAGAAAAGTTTTCTTTAAACTTCACAATCTGAGTCTCAAAATACCTGCGCCTTTCTTTGTTGACGATGAGAGTATCTCCGTCGATACTAAAGAGATTGGTCTCCAATAATTTTTCCAGAATAACCGCAAGCGCCCGTGGAGATTTATCGAGTTGCCCAGATAAAATACCCAAAGAAACCGCCGGAGGACCGCAAACAATCTCCTCTAAAATTTCAACCTCCTCAGAAGAGAAATGGGAGAGTAGAATACGATCTCGGATGTCTTTTTGATAATCGTAATCTTCCAGTTTAATCTTATTTTGCCTACAAAAACTTGTCATACTTTCTTTTGATAAACGTAAATTAAAAAACACAAATTCTTACCAAGAATGATACGGAAACTATTAGTTTATTGCAAGCGCAAAGTTCGATAGTAAAAATTAACATTTAAGTATTTAAACTTTTTTAAACATTTTTAAGTAAAAGATATTCAATCAGACGAAACCCTTGCAAAAGTTTGTAAACAAATGCTGCACTCGAAGAATTTACTACCTGCTTTCATAATCACGAAGGATAATTTCTAAGGCTTTTTGATATCCGTGCACTTCGAGATCCAACCAATGGAAACACGGTTCTCTACGAAACCAAGTAAACTGCCGCTTTGCATAGCGTCTAGAAGCCTTTTTAAATTCCCAAACAAAATGTTCCCAATCCTTATCACTTCTCGGAGACTCGAGAAATTTTAAACATTGCCGGTACCCGATAGCTTGAGAGGCTGATGGGTTGCAACGCAACCCCATTTTCTCCAACCATTCGACCTCTTCAATGAATCCCCGTACCAGTATTTCATCGCACCGCATCTCAATACGCGAAAAAAGAACGGGTTTCGGAAAATAGAGGAACCAACAACGAAAATCAAAGTTCTTTTCTGCACCCAAAGAGGGACGTTTATTTGGGAAATCACTTACCCTTTTGCCCGTGAGGAAGATAATTTCTAAAGCTCGAACAATTTTCTGCCGATCACGGTGATTGATTGTCTTTCCATATTCCGGATCATAAGTGCAGAGACGTTCATAAAACATCTCGACACCAAATTTTTCGATATCCCTCTCAAGCTTCTGACGTATTTCCTGTGAAGCTGGAGGGCCCTCAGAGGGCCCGTAAAGGAGGGCGCGAAGATAAAATCCCGTGCCGCCCACCACGATAGGAACACGCCCCCTGCAAATGATATCAAAGCATGCCTTCGAGGCGACCTCATAAAACTGCACCACGTTAAACGCGTCTGCCAAATCACAGATATCAATCAGATGGTGAGCAATTTCAAGGCGCTCCCCTTTGGACACTTTATCAGTACCTACATCCATCCCTCGATAAACTTGGACAGAATCGGCGGAGACGATCTCCCCGTCCAACATGCGGGCCAACTCCATGGAGAGGTGCGTCTTTCCCGTTGCTGTAGGGCCTGCGATGACAATCACCCGCTTTCGAAGATAAGGAGAATCAAAGCGCGCCACAAAAGGAGAGGGATTGGTGAGTTTGCTCATCGAGATGGTTAATCCTCACGACATGAACCCGTTATTCTTTTAGAAGTTTTGGAGGGCCTCTTGTTCAGTTAGAAAAATGTGGATAATATGCTCAAACCCCGCCATCTTGATAATCTCCATCACCTCCTCGCCAATCGAACAACAATAGAGCGCCCCGCCAAGATCCTGAAGCTTTTTTGTCACAGAAAGGAGCAGACGTATACCAGCGCTACTCAAATAATTCAACTGAGAAAAGTCTAAGAGAATACTCTTTGCTCCCCCTTGAATTTGCTCAACAATTTTCTTTTCCAACATAGGGGAAAAAGTCGCATCTAACCTTCCCTCAATACGTATGATGGTAGCGTTCGCCTCTTTTTCAACCGTTACATTTAAACCAGCACTCATGACTATAACTTACATTGCTATTCCCCGAACATACAGGCACACATCTAATTTTGTAAATAGAGATGTAATGTTTCCTACTAAATGAAGGAAGATTTTGCAAGCGCAAGTAGAGGGGCAATGTCGCAGATAAGACGCGTTTGTGTGCTGATATTAAGGGGGGGGGAAGAAGTAACGATATGCTAATGATGGCTTTCTTGGAGGCTATTTGGACAGATCGCGCATTCGAGGTTAATTTAGTTAGGGTTGAGTTCGAGCAGCTGCAGAGTGGGAAATCTTTCTGCCACCAGAGGTGCAACAAGCAGGTTGTCGTTGTATGATGCCCCCACATATCCGTTGGAACGCAAGGTGCTTCCATCTGCGCAGAGGCACTGCCCTCGGCTCACGCTCACGCTCCATATGTACCGGAACTGTCACCGATGCAGGTTGAAACAACTCTTCCAGAAATACCTCAACTGCTTTCTGTCCATCATCCTGCGCGCCCAATACTGCTTGTCGCACTGTATCTCCCACATCGAACCATTGCATGACATGCTTTACTCCATACTCCCTCGATAACACATCAAAAAATAGATATACAGCGGTCGAACCGATAGGAAGTGTATCTACATCTCTATCTGCTGCGTCAGACACCTCTGCCAGGTTATCCCCACTATCGGGCGGCGCTATCTCGCGGAGAAGTTTTTTGAAATTTTCCCGCCATAGTGCTCCACAACCCATATCCATCACTTGGGCCCGACGCATTGGGCAATTTTGTGGTGCGCCGCAGTCAATTTCACTCCAATTCTTAACCTCCTTATACAAGTCAAACCACCACTGGTCTAGAATAATATCTTCACACTGTCGTTCATCTGTCATTACGCCATGAGTGTAGTTACCTCCTAGCAATGCATCCAACACCCTTGAGGCTTTCAGAAGAGGGTCCAGTTTCTCCCGCAGCTCTTCAAGCAAATCTTTTGTGATTTTGTCAGCACGTTCAGCGAGAGTTTCAGGAAGCTTCTCAAAATAGCGCACCATCCCCTCAAGGCAATCTTTTTCCAACAGGAAACATTTCTCTTGCGCTGCTTCCATAAGACTTCTGTGGAGGGAGAGAAGAGGATCAGAAGGACTTATTAGGTGTTTCTCACATAACCTGAGCCCTTGCAAGTATTTCCTGTGGTCGTCATTTCTCTTTACAGGCCCTAGTTGTTGACTAGTTTGCTCAACCTCTATGAGATTTTCCCTCTTAGCAAGATGCGCATCAAGTGCGCTCTGCATAGCTTCCGGAGTTGTTAAAAATCGTATTATTTGACGGAAATCTTCCCGCATGCAGTTTAAAGTGCGCTTGTCTTGTAAAGACAGCTCTTTCCCCATACATTCATATATTTGTATAGTAATGTCTTCAGGAGATTGTTGAAGGAACCGAGCATGGGGGCTGGTGTTGGCCAACCGTGTTCCTAATCGATGGACAGTTTCAAGGAATTGACGAAGGACCATTTGGCGGTAAGGTCTGTCGTCTGTAAGGGACCTCTCAGATTGCATATTGCCTAAAAGGTTTCGAATTAACAATTGTGCTAGTTTTTTATTCTCTTTGCCTAATTGTTCTTCATGTTTTTGCCTTGTCCCTTCTAATTCTGATCGAAGTTTTTTGTTTATTTCTGGAGTTAAACCCACTATGGTTTCCGCCAGCCGGCTCTGGAACGTGAATCTCTGAGCCCCATCAGCGAGCTTGCACATCGGAGCGAGCTTGCACACACACTCAGCAACCTGTCGCTCATTCCACATTCGTTCTGAATAGTAGAAGCGTATCAACCGAGCCACATCATCGATCAGCTGCTGCACCCGCTCTTGAATTGCTTGTTCGTTTGCGCTTCGCTGCACTGTAACCTTTACGCTATCGATAATATTTCGGCCTTCTCCTCCATCTAGAAAATTTTTCGACCGACATGCTCGAGTCCGTCCACCATAACCTCCCAAGATGAGGATGCGCACTCGCTCCACCTGGGCAGTTGATAGGTCGCTAAGGCTGCGCTTGATCTGATCAGAGGAGTCTCGAAAATCTATGTACAACACTCTGTCCTTCATTTTATTAACCTTACGTGCGCTACGAAAACCTTCGAAGGTAACAAACCAGAATATTGCTTCTATCAATGCGAGAGGGGCGGGTGCAGTGGAGCCTCCCGCCATCCTTTTAGACTCTTCCCAAGCGGTGGAAGGGCAATGCACCCATTCTACGAAGGCGTCGTCTTGGACGGCAGCTCCACAAGGTACCTCTACAAAGGCGTCGTCCTGGACGGCATCTTCACGAGATGATCCTGATGATGGTCTCTCCCCAAGAGGGGATAAAAATTGTGACATACAATCCGCCTCGTTACTATAATCTATATGATCAACAGGACTGCCCGCAAAACGCAACTCGTGTACCTAAACCCCCGCCTTTACTACGCGCACCATCAAACAATCATTTAAAATAGCTCCCTCATTGGGTGGACGGCTGCGGCGCTCTGCGTACAAGCATCAGTACGTATTATAGCATAAAATGGGATTTAGAGAAAGTGAACAAGAGGCGTAAAATTTTTACACCCAAAGCCTCAGATCCTTACACGAACACCTCCGCACTGCTCAAGTAAGGCGACGAGGGACGAGTATTTAAGAAAGTTTTTGAGAAGTGTTGTATGTTTTTTTTATTTTTTTGAGGTCTGGCGCAATCCTCTTACGCACCTTACTCAGGGGAATACGGTCAATAAATAACGTTCCATTGAGATGATCATTTTCGTGCATAATGCTGCGAGCGCGCCACATTGTTGTCTGTTCGACAAATACATTTCCATCAAGATCCATCGCTTCGATAGTGATCTTGGCGGGGCGAGGGATCTCCTCGTAGATTCCGGGGATAGAGAGGCAACCCTCTCCATATGTCAAGACTTCTGCCGAAGGTTCTGAGAGTGTCGGATTGATATAAATTTTAGGTTGAGAGAGGATCGCCCCTCCTCCCTCGCTCATCCCGTTGTCGTAGCAGATAACGAACATGCGAACATACTCGCCAATTTGAGGTGCCGCCAGCCCAGCTCCATTCAAGTTTAAAACCGTCTCTATCAAATCCTGGGCAATTTGAAGAAGATTACCTGTAATCTCTGTGATCTCAAGGCATCTTCTGCGCAAACCACTGTGACCGTAATAGATTAACCTTCTGATCATTCCACACTACTATTCATCTCTTCGATATCTACCGAAGGCTCTCCTCCGTTAGGTCGATATACTGTTGAAGTCCAAAGTGATAGGATGAGGCAGACGGCAAAAAAGATCCCGGATAAATAGGCTGTAAATTTTTTCAAAACGGTGGCTGTTGCAGCACCGAAGAGGGAGTCACCTCCATCACCTCCAAACGAGGCCCCCAGGCCTAGGCTTTTGCTCTCCTGTATAAGGATGACAAAACAGAGGAGCACACAAAGCCCCAAAAACGAGACGAGAATAATGTAAAAGAACACTCCCATGGGACTTATTTAATTTGCGGTTGGGGCGAGGGTAACACCTTCAAGATTTTAAACATATTTATTTTTTCGCATTTTTTATGATTTGAACAAATGAATTTACTTTTAGTGATCCACCTCCGACCAACACCCCATCAACATCAGGCTGAGATATCAATTGGGATATGTTATCTGACGTTACGGAACCTCCATACAATAATGGAAGATGGTTCGCCACATCTTCCCCAAAGTGGTGGAAGAGAAAAGAACGACAACGATGGTGCACCCCTTGAACAAACTCTGGAGTAGCGCTCTCTCCCGAGCCAATCGCCCAGACAGGCTCATAAGCGATCATAAGGCGACTCCGTTTTAGTTCGGCGCTCGATAGATTGAGAAGTGCCCGACCGAGTTGGCCTATCACCACCCCCTCTTTCGTCTCGCTCCCCTCATCCTTTTCTCTCTCACCCACGCATAGTATGGGCATAATCTCAGCCGTTAAGGCTGCGCCTATTTTTTGACGAATCATTAAGTCAGTTTCATGACATTCTACACGCCGTTCTGAGTGGCCGATTAGTACAAACTGCGCCCCCACATCCTGCAACATGAGAGCGGAGATTTCTCCCGTGTGAGCCCCACCTGGGAACCCACTTATATTTTGTGCCCCAATAAGGAGCCGGCTACCTTTTGCTGCTTGTGCGGCAACCTCGATTGAGGTAAAGGGAGGGGCGATTCCAACCACAGGAAAGAGTGTGTTGATTTGCGGCAGGAGTTCTCGAATGAAGGAGACACTCGCCCCTCTTGTCATGTGCATCTTCCAATTTCCAAAGATATAGATCGAGCCTTTTCTCATACAGACCTCTCTTCTCCCTCTAGCTCAAACCAACGAGATACCACATCTTTGATTATTTATCCAAGATTGAGTTTTGCGACCTTTTTCCCTACAATGCGTAAACCATGACCCCACTCAGTGTAACGCAGCTAACACAGACTATCAAAAATGTGCTTGAGCCACAATTTTCCCTCGTTCGAGTGAAGGGTGAAGTTTCCAATCTACGCCAACAAACTTCGGGCCATCTCTATTTTAATTTAAAAGATCAAGAAGCCCAAATTTCTGCCATTCTGTTCAGGGGTGATGCACGCCATGTTGCCAGGCTGCCCAGGGATGGTGATCAGGTGATTGTAGCGGGAGGTTTGAGTGTATATGCTCCCCGAGGAAGCTACCAAATTATTGTGCGAGAATTGAAGTATGTGGGAGTTGGAGAGTTATTGCTTGAATTACATGCGATGAAGGAAGAACTCAAAAACCGTGGATGGCTCGACCCAAAATTAAAAAAACCCCTCCCTAAGTATCCCAAGGTGATTGGCGTTGTGACAAGTCCAACAGGATCTGTGATCCAAGATATCATCCATGTGCTCAAGCGCCGCTTTCCGCGTTTTCACCTTATCCTGAACCCTGTGAGGGTGCAGGGTGAGGGGGCAGCAGAAGAGATCGCGTCTGCGATTAAAAACTTTAATCTCCATTCCCTATCTGACGTTTTAATCGTTGGAAGGGGCGGAGGGAGCTTAGAAGACATTTGGCCGTTTAATACCTGGTGCGTCGCAAAGGCCATTTTCCACTCGCGTATTCCCATCATCTCTGCTGTGGGACATGAGACAGACGTCACCATCGCCGACTATGTAGCAGATGCATATGCCCCCACCCCTTCAGCTGCAGCAGAAATTTCTGTAAAGGAGCTCAACACCCAAACAGAGTTTCTACAGAGGATACGACTGCAAATCAACCAAACTGTAAGACAGATGATCAAGCACTCTTGGACCCTTGTGAGAGGGATCGGGCGCCACCCACTCTTCACCTCTTCCAATATGCTTCTCTGTGAATATTCTCAAAAAATAGATGATCTGTCCGACGATCTCTATCGGCGCATGAAGACAGATGTCGATACACACAAATTACGCCTAATGGAAATGGGGCAGGAGGTGCAAAAACTCAACCCATTGACACAAATAAAACAGTGGGAAACGAGACTTAAGTCCTATGTAGAGGCGTATCGGGATTCCATGAGATACCAGATAGATCTTCGGAGGGGAAGGGTTGAAGCGATGAAGACGCACATAGATAGCATTCAGAAACATCTAGTTGTAAATGAGAAGAGGAGATTTTCATCTAAGAACTTCAAAGGGATGGTGTTTCAAATGATTTTTAATCTCTTAGAGCAGAAAAAGGACAGCTTAAAGCACATCGGTGAATTATTAAATGTGGTTAATCCAAAAAATGTGCTGAAAAAAGGTTACTGCATTTCCTTTGATGAAAAGGGGGATTCAGTTATGCTATCGTCTCAATCTCTCAGGAGAGGGATGCGGATTTCTCTGCGATTCTATGATGGAAGTGCCGCGGCACGTGTTGAGGAGGTTACAGTCGAGGAAGATGGTGGAAAAATCGGACCAAGAAGGGGATAGATTTTCTTTTGAGGGGGCATATCGTCGTTTAGAAGAGATCTTGAAGGAGCTCAATGGCGGAGGAGTTTCTCTTGAAACATCTCTTAAGCGCTACGAGGAGGCGGCGCATCTAATTTCCCTTTGCGAAAAGAAGTTGTACGATGCCGAACAAAAAATCGAAATATTGATCAAAAATCGAGAGGGTAAGCTCTCCCTAGATAGTGGAGGCAATCCAGAGGTCAAACCATTCACTCCTGGGACGAAGGAGGTGTTGAAGGAGTGAACTCCATACTCGAAACCATCTCACAACCCCAACAACTAAAGGGGCTGTCATACACGGAACTTGAAAGGCTCGCGCAGGAGGTGCGCGCGCGGATCTTGGAGGTGCTATCTGTTACCGGTGGGCATCTCTCCTCTAATTTGGGTGTCGTGGAATTGACGATTGCCTTGCACTATGTGTTCGACTCTCCGAAGGACAAGTTGATTTTCGATATTGGACACCAGTCTTATACCCATAAGCTCCTTACAGGACGCAACTTAAGTTTTCCTACCCTTAGGCAATCTGGCGGAATATCTGGCTTCACTTCCCCCCAAGAATCCCCTCACGACATCTTCTATTCTGGTCATGCGGGCAATTCCCTCTCCTTAGCTCTAGGGGTAGCCAAAAATCGAGATCTTAGAAAAGGGGTGGGCGTAGTAATACCCATTATTGGCGATGCGGCGCTGACTTGTGGGCTTGCCCTGGAGGCAATGAACAATATCCCACTCAGCCTCAATGGCTTTGTCATCGTACTCAATGACAATGCTATGGCCATTTCCAAAAATGTAGGTGCGATTACTAATATTTTAGGCGCCCCCGTCGCTCCAGAGGCAGCGGCACAAGCACGAGAGTCTGCGCACGTACCTGTGAGTACGGCCACTTTTTTTGAGCAATTTGGCCTTTCGTACGTGGGCCCTGTCGACGGCCATGCCGTACAGAAAATGGTCGAAGTTTTTGAAAAATTGAAGGATGTGAATCGTCCTACTCTTGTGCACCTCATGACGGTAAAAGGGCAAGGCATGCAACATGCCATCGATAACCCCACTCCCTATCATGGGGCGAAGCCTTTTAACCGAATAACGGGGGAGTTTCATCCCCCTAAATCCACCAGGCCTACCTTCCCAGAGATCTTTGGAAAATATCTTCTGGAAATGGCCAAGAAAAATCCAAATTTAGTTGCCATTACCCCGGCAATGCCCGTAGGTTCATGCCTTGAAAAATTCATGAAGCACTACCCCGAGCGCTGTTGCGATGTAGGTATCGCCGAAGGACACTCTCTGACCTATGCGGGCGGCATGGGTCACGGAGGTGCACTCAATGTTGTCGCATGTGTCTATTCCTCCTTCTTGCAGCGCGCCTTCGATAACATTTATCACGATATTTGTGTGCAATGCTCCCCTGTCGTTATTGCTATCGACCGTGGAGGGCTCGCTGCTGGCGATGGCATAACGGCCCACGGGCTCTATGATATTGGGTTCCTAAATAGTATTCCTCACATGATCATTGCACAACCACGCAATGGACATCTCCTAAAGGAGCTTTTAGAAAGCGCTTTTGATTGGCACCAACCCGCAGCAATTCGCTACCCCAACTTACCCACAGCGGAGGAAAACATTTTTGTAAGGAAAAGGGAGGTGGGAAAGGGAGAACTTCTCGCTGCAGGGAGTGATGTAACCCTAATCTCTCTTGGGCACATGTGCCATACTGCACTCGAAACGCGCACTATTTTGTCAAGATGGGGGATCGCAGCTTGCGTGATTGACCCAATCTTCATAAAGCCTCTCGACAAAGAATTGTTGCTCGACAATTTACTCAGCGCAAGTTGCGCAATTACGATTGAGGAGCACGCACTACAAGGAGGGCTTGGGTCGATCATCAATAATTTTATCGTTCAAAATGGACTGACCCATTTAAAGGTAAAAAATTTTGGAATTCCAGATGAATTCATCGGACATGGGAACTATAGCGATCTCCTCGAACAATTAGGCCTTACCCCTGCGATGGTTGCCGATGAAATCCTTCAGATGACACCCCAAAAAATGATGGTTTGAATGATTATTGCCCTCTTCCCAAGAATACGAGACTGTAAAGCACAGGAGGTGGCTCGAGAGGTGCTCTCCTTTCTCTCTCACAGAGAAGTCACTGTAGTTGTCGAAGATGATACGGCCCCACTTTTCGGCGCCCCCCCCCTCTCTTCAGTACACCCAGAAGAGATTCAGTTTTTGGTTATTATAGGGGGTGATGGGACTATTCTTCATGTAGCCCATCGATATGCCCACCTTGATGCAGCAATATTGGGCATTAATCTTGGTCAGTTAGGGTTTATGGCAGATGTACAGGCTTCAGACATCATCCCTAGCTTAAATGCCCTTCTAGATGGCGCCTACACTATCCAAAATCGCACTACTATTGAGGGAGTGGTATCAAACGACCGTGGAAGGGCTCTCTTTGCGATTAATGATTGTGTGTTACACAGAGCGCCTAACCCTAGTCTCGTCGAAATTTCTATCTTCATTGATGACCTTTTCCTCAATACCTTTGAAGCCGATGGGGTGATCTTATCCACCCCGAATGGCTCAACGGCCTACTCCCTGGCGGCTGGGGGGCCGATCATCAGCCCTGAGGTTGACGCACTGCTGCTTACCCCAATTTGCCCGCATACCATCTCTAATCGTCCTATCATTATCTCTTCTCATCGCACCATTTGCATCAAGTATGTGAGCGAGAAGGCCCCAATTAGACTTGTCGCAGATGGACTCCAACATTTTGAGATTGCTCATGGAGATTTTGTTCAGATAAAAAAAAGCTCTAATCCATTTAAGTTAGTGCATTTGCAAAGTGTCAATTACTTCTCAACCTTGAGGGGCAAACTCCGTTGGACGGGAAAGTTGCGTTAACCAGGAGGATTCTAAGAGCTCTTGTCAAATATCTTCTAATCGGAAATAGTGGAGTTTAGAAGCATACACCCTGCTATGAGGTGACCATGAAAAAGACTTTCACTACAATTTTTGGAATAATTCTGGTGTTATTCCTCTTGGGCATATTGGCGTGGAATATGCTCCCTACCATTCTCTCCAACCATTTATCAAAGAGTATGAATGTCCCTGTCTCTATTGCGGACATCAGATTCTCAACCTCTAAGATTCAAGCGAATATTGTGCGTTTCGGAAATCCTAAGGGATATGACCGTACTCCATATGCACTCTCCATAAACAAGTTAATACTCGATCTTCCGTTTTTCCGCCTCCTTGATCGTCATATTGTGATCGACAAGGTATGGCTCAAGGATGTCCACGTCGGCCTCGAATTTGATTCCCCCCTCAGTAAGGATGGAAACTGGACGACAATCATAGAGAACATAAGTAAAAGTCTCCCTCCACAATCACGAAAGGCCAAGGAGGGTACACTGCTGATCAAAAAACTCATCATCACCAACCTCAATACTACGGTCGCCTACAAGACGGGCAAAAAATCGAACTATGAACTTCAAACTATCGAGAATATTGAGCTGAAAAATATCAGCAGCGAGGGCAGTTTTCCAACCAAACAAATTGTGAATATTGTCATAAAACAAATTTTACGCGATGTCCTCACAAGGGCGGCGGTGGAAAAGGGGCTCTCCCCTCTGAAGGACCAAACAAAAAAGGGTATTGATACGTTCAAGAAGCTATTTTCCAAGCCGCTTTTTCTGGATGACGAAGAGAGCTACACACGCGACATGCATGAAGAGGATCGGGATGTCCTATGAAAAAATTCATCGGGATGAGCGAGCCAAGCCTCCACACATAAAATTGCATATCATGTTGTGCCCAAATGGGTTATGGCCTCTCCACCGCACTACTCACCCTGGGCCCCACAAAAATTCAAAATAGTTGACAATTAGTAAGGTAGCCCAACTTTCTTGCTCAAAAAAGCCGCAACAACCTCACCTGCCCACAGCGATACTATCACCGCATCATAAACATGTATAGCTCCCCCCCCTCCTCATGAAATTTTTCTTGCGCAACTCAAATAGATGTTAGATGTCCATCAGATAAAAACCCTTAGTAGCTTTAGCCAAAGTCGAGAGAAGAAACACTTCCATCCCCTGCCCAAGGCCTCGAGCTCTCTAGTCTCAACGCATGGCGCAAGAAGGCACAAGCAACATAAAGTCATGGACTCGCTATCTGCTTTAAGCGGCGCAGTAAGAGCTCATCCCGTTTAACCTCTGTCGAACAATGTACTAACACCTCAGAATAACCGTTTCTGTCGGCCAAACGGAGTCCATCATAAAGGTTTTTTGCGTCGAGTTGAAAATGGTTGTGTGACTCGAGGGGGGATTTATCGATGCTCATAATAAGGCGTTTGCTATTCCCGGTTAATTGAAGGTAAATTTTAATTTCGTCCCACGAAGAGAACAGACGCACGGTATGGGTAGCTGCCCTATTTTTCTGAAAGAACGCCTGTGGGTGAACGCGAATAGGAAATTTTAGGAATGGTTGGAGGGCATAGTGTGAGATTACACCAAACCGACAAAGGAGAGGACGAGTGGGGTCCTCCAGAGAGAGAATGGTCGATTCCATCCCATATTGGGTATCACCTCCATCCACGATACTATGAATTATCCCATTGAAATCTTCAAAAACGTGACTTGCCTTGGTAGAGCTAGGCCTTCCCGAAGCATTAGCAGAAGAGAGGACGAGAGGGCACCCAGTCAGCTTAATCAGACGGTGAGCTACGGGATGTGCTGGGAAACGCACTGCCACAGTTTGCCTCTCCTCTCCCCCAGTGATTAAAGAAGAGAGATCAGGGTGTTTCTTTAGGACAAGTGTTAAAGGACCGGGTAAAAACTGATGGGCTATGACCTGAGCCTCCTCGGGAAAGTCTCGAACAAGAAGCTGGAGTTGATCGAGGCTTGCAACCGCAACGGGCAGGGCTTGATCCTTCTTTCTGCCTTTTACTCTAAAAAGTTGTTGGATGGCTCGATGATTAGTAACACTACCAGCTATCCCATAGGTCGTTTCAGTCGGAAAAGCAACGAGCAATCCTTGTTGTAGTTGGCGCACCACTTGTTCAATGACACGAATAGATTTTTCAGTATCTTTTTGATCGATAGGCCCTAAACATTCTGTGTACATCTTCTACCTATAATCATTTTTGTAACATGGGTATGATTATCTTTTTGCGCATAAAAAACAAGGGGATTCTAACCATTTTTAATTATACAAACCTGTGCAAACCTTAAAGTGTCATGCATTTTTTGAAACTCATATAAACATTTCTCAGTTTTAAATTTAATTTAACTGAGGCAGATAGGGCGGGCGGATGTTACATACCCTCTGGGCACTTATCAGTGCAAAAAAGTATTTAAAAAATAAAAGATGTTGGGAGATAATCAACGATAGATACTCTTAAGTATGAGGTGAAGGGAGTGTAACACGCAAATGTCGATCTATTAGAGGATCTACTCTTTGGCGAATTTTCACCAGATTGAGGTCGGTAGCTGACTCTAACTAGCATTACCAAGCGACTATATTGTGATGCTTGCGTAGATCTTTTAAATCTTGTATGTGTGAACTTTACTATCTTTAGTATAATTAAATAGGATATCCATGATCACATTCAACGAATATAAGGCCGTCAAAAAGCTTCGAGAGCTCGCCAACGAGGGGGTAGATCTTTCCAGGAAAGAGATCCTCACTCCGAGGAGATTGAATCAAATGGTTGCTTCAGCCCTCGACCTCAAAATGTTCTACGGAACGGAACGGGTCAATGATAAAATTTTAGAGGGGTTATTTACTCTCGCAGGAGAGGCTCAAGCCCTTGAGAAGATGCACGCGATGCAAAATGGAGAGATCATCAACAAAATTGAGGGATTTGAGAGCGAAAATCGGATGGTTCTTCACACAGCCATGCGGGATTTTTTTGACCGACAGATAAAAATGACCACAGCCAAGCAAGCGACTACTCTAGCTTATAGCGAAATGGAGAAACTCAAAACATTTTTAGATGAGATCGAAAAGCAACATTTTACCGACTTAATTCAGGTTGGAATCGGAGGCTCTGAACTGGGCCCGAAAGCGGCTTACTTGGCTCTTCGAGCCTTCGGTAGGACCGACCGTCAAGTACATTTTGTATCCAATGTTGACCCAGATGAGATCTCCAATGTTCTCAAACAGGTTGACCTGAGAAGAACGTTAATCGTCGTCGTTTCTAAGTCAGGATCTACATTAGAAACGCTCACTAACGAAGAACTGATCCGCAAAAAATTTCTCGATCTTGGTCTTGCCCCTGCAAATCACTTTCTAGCAGTTACCGAAAAGGATAGTCCCATGGACGTTCCTGAGAAATACCGCAAATTATTTTATATCTGGGATTATGTGGGGGGGCGTTATTCGACCACCTCAATGGTTGGATGTATCCCCCTGGCTTTTACATTCGGGATGGAAAAGTTACTGGACTTCCTAAAGGGAGCTAGTGCGATGGACAAGTTAGCCCTCGAAGAGGACCCTCATAAAAACTTGCCGCTCCTATCGGCACTCATCGGCATTTGGAACCACAATTTTCTAAATTATCCAACCACCGCAATTGTCCCTTACTCTCAGGCTATGTTCCGATTTCCCGCTCATCTCCAACAATGTGATATGGAATCTAATGGCAAACGGGTAGATTGCCATGGCCACCCCGTCGATTTTTGGACGGGACCGATCGTCTGGGGAGAACCCGGGACAAATTGCCAACACTCATTCTATCAACTCCTTCATCAAGGCACCATCACCGTACCCGTTGAGTTTATCGGATTTTACAGATCTCAGTATGGAGAGGATGCTGAGTTTAAAGGCACTCTCTCCCAAGAAAAACTCCTCGCTAACCTTTTTGCTCAATCGATCGCCCTTGCTACGGGGCGAAAAAGTGACAATCCCAACAAGGACTTTCCCGGAAACCGCCCCAACCATATCCTTCTAGCACCACGATGTGAGCCCTACACTTTGGGAACCATTCTCTCCTATTACGAGAATAAAATAGCCTTCCAAGGGTTCATATGGAATATCAACTCGTTTGATCAGGAAGGGGTTCAGTTGGGAAAACTCCTTGCTGACAAGATTATCGAGCAATTTTCACAAATGAGGAAGGAAGAGGAATATGTAAAAACTTTTCCCCTCGGCGCCATTTATCTCAACCACCTAAAGGATTTTTAAATTATGAACGTAAAAGATAGGTGGATTGCCTACTCCACTTGGTCTCTAGCTGTCTCATTTCTCTTTTATGAGTTTTTTGTCCGCGTTTACCCTACAGTAATGGTGAAAGATCTCATGGTATCGTTCTCAATAACTGCCGGTAAGTTAGGGGTTCTAAGTGCTTTTTTCTTCTACGCTTATGCTCCAATGCAGATCTTGGTTGGGCTGTTGATGGACCGCTTTGGAGCGCGTACCCTCCTCGCCCTCGCCTCTCTCTTATGTGGAGCAGGAAGTTTCCTCTTTGGAATGGCGGAGGGAATTGCTTTAGCAAAGGTGGGTCGATTCTTGATGGGAATCGGTTCTGCCTTTGCATTTGTAGGGATGGTGTATGTCTGCTCCCATATGTTTCCAGATAGAAGGAGAGCCCTCCTAATAGGCATCGGCAATTCTATTGGAATGTTGGGCGCTGCGGGTAGCACCGGCCCCTTGAGCTTTTTTGTGCAATCATTTGGATGGCGTTCTGTAGTGAATGCCTTCGGTTTTATCGGATGTGTTTTGGCAGTTATCCTCTTCTTTTGCATTAAAAAAGGAGAAAAATCGCATCAAAACGGCAAAATACCCACACCCACATTTTTTTTTAAAAATCTTAGAGTTGTATGCTCCAATCCTCAGACCTGGATCAATGGCATCACCGCCCTGCTCATCTACATGACAACAGCCGCATTTGCCTCTTTGTGGGGGGTCCCCTTCCTCATAAAAAGTTATGGTTTTTCTAAAGAGCTCGCAGGTTTCATTATTGGCATGATCTTCATTGGATGGATTATTGGCGGACCGATTATTGGGATGATATCTGACAGATTGAATAGACGTAAACCCCTCCTCTTCTCCGCCATTGTTTTTACAGCTTTGACCCTCTTGCCCGTGCTATATGTTCCTCACCTACCCCTTTGGTTGCTCTTTGTGCTCCTCCTCCTTGTCGGAATTTTTCAATCTGGAGAGTTGTTGAGTTTTTCCTTAGCCATAGAATTCAACCCATTGAAATTCAAGGGGGTAAGTATTGCCTTTACTAACTTTCTCGTCGCCTTTGGAACCTCCACGGTTCAACCCCTGATAGGAGTCCTTCTCGACATCGGCTGGGATGGCAGCCTCCAAGAGGGGGTTCCGATCTATTCGGTGCACAATTATCACTATGCCATGCTCAGTTTCCCTGTCGCCCTCGTTTTAGCCTTCGTGCTACTCTGCTTCCTTAAAGAGGGGCGAAGCTCCTCCAAAAAAGGGAAAGGATATTCTCTTCTGAGAGGGAGCAGGTGAATTAACTCATTTTAGCAATGCTTTTCAACACCAAACGACTCATGCTCAAGTGGACTATTAGCCTCATCTATCGAAAGATAATACTCATAGTCTTCAAAATCAGAAAGTTTTCTCAACAATCCATCTTTTTGGCTGAACCAGAAAACCTATACCCTTGGGCTTGATCCCTCTGATGACCTCCTGTCTCACCCCCAAGGAAAGCAAATCATCTCTCATTTTACTACCATCGCAACCCATATCTATCCAAATTAATTTGAGCTTGAGGAAAATACCACAAAATCTAGACATCCACTCTCAAGTCATCACGATCTCCTCCATAAACGCCGCCAACAATCACGGCCAAAACCCTGATGTATCCACGACTATATGCCTTTTCCGCCCCCTTAATTTTCTTTACCTCCATCATAACAACCTCTAAGCCCCTTTTTCTCGTAGTCTTGACAGATTGCCTATCGGCGATTCCAGTGTTTGTGTCTTGATCCTCATCAAGTAAAATCCCTAATTTCTGGTGCAAATAATTATGAATGAAGCTGAAACGCCCTTTTCTTTTCCACCTGTAATATTGTGCCTGCACGTCTGTCCACGGAGGAAAGGCATGAGGAAGATGTCGCCATTGACATCCTGTCCTAAAAATGTAAAGAATAGCATTGAATATCTCCCTACGAGAATGAATGGGTCTGCTCAAGAAATAGGGTATTTGTTCAGAGAGACGCAAAATAGGATTGTGGGAGCCGCTCAAATCACGAGACTGTTCTTATGGTTGCTTGCGCCGTGAAGATGTTTTAACAACAGGCTTATTGTCAATAAGTTAGGTGAGCGACATGAATCGCTAAGATTTGGCTCCAGATATCCTCTCATCAACGCTTAGCCCTCCTTCACGGCATATTTTCTGGGGGTGCTGAGAAAATGTTCCTCATAAACGGACCTAAAATGGAATATTACTCAAGTATGTATGCGGCCCGTCAGTTGGAACGTATGAGCTAGCTTAAATCAACTCAATATAAAAGATTTAGGTGTGTTGACAATTAATATCGATGCTTCAGAGATATGCATTTCTTGGGCACTCCCTTCTACCTTCTTGAACAGATGCAATTTTCTTGAGATATGCACCCACTTATATCCAGAATTTTAATTTACACACTCCCTCTGAAGGCTCCTTATTGCCAAGAGGTTCGACAAACTCAAGGGGCTCAAATTGATTTTCGATACCTTTTTGCTCCTCTCAACCGCTCGCTTAAGAGCTCACCTTGCTTTTCGAAGGTGCAAGGCCCCACTCCCCTCTAACCTAACTTGTTGTTGTGACGTTTGTTATAACTGTCCGATTATGTCTTGTCCTTTGCAGCATTTTTTTATGTAGAGATGTGCAGAAAAAAATCTGATTGGTCCATATTATATTCCCAACTAATCCACAATTATCTGACGTGATTTAAAAAAAATCTTGTAATTTTGGCGGCTCCAGCAGCAGCATCTTGCGCCCACCTGAACAGGCACTTTACAAAGGCAAAAAACCAATTTTTTTTGCATTTTTCCAATTAAATTGAAATTAAATTGAGGTCATGATATAATGAGCGTTGTTCTTTAATATGTTGGGATTAATTATTATGTCAGTTGAGCCATCTTCAGCACCCGTGTCAGTAGCACCCGTGTCAGTAGCACCCGTGCCAGCTGAGCCGTCTTCAACACCCGTGTCAGTAGCACCCGTGCCAGCTGAGCCATCTTCAGCACCCGTGCCAGTAGCACCCGTGTCAGTAGCACCCGTGTCAGTAGCACCCGTGCCAGCTGAGCCGTCTTCAACACCCGTGTCAGTAGCACCCGTGCCAGCTGAGCCATCTTCAGCACCCGTGCCAGTAGCACCCGTGCCAGCTGAGCCGTCTTCAATATCCGTGTCAGTTGAGCCACCTTCAGCACCCGTGCCAGTAGCACCCGTGCCAGCTGAGCCGTCTTCAATATCCGTGTCAGTTGAGCCACCTTCAGCACCCGTGCCAACCTTGCATTTGAGGGTGCTACTTTTGGTTTACGAGACCGTGCGTGGTCTCCTGCAAAAAATTTTTGTGTGGATAATAGCGTGTTTTGTAGGACAGGGGGGGCAAACCACAGGAGATGCTAGGACACATGCCCCTTCTAGCAGAACATCCGCAGATGCTAGGACACATGCCCCTTCTAGCAGAACATCCGCAGATGCTAGGACACATGCCCCTTCTAGCAGAACATCCGCCTCCCGAGAATTGTCCTCCAAACTCTTAGACTTCCATCTAGGAAAGATTTCCATATACCCTAACCCTCGCCGCCTCCTCTGGTGGGTGGGTCAGTACCGTATCTCACGCTTTGTCTGTTCTTCTGAACAGGACTTGGAGAACATGCATGCATTTATTCAGTGGACGCATCCTACAGTTACGCGGAGTCAGTTTAATTCAGAAGCGCCTATATTGGATCAGGCAACTGCAATTTGCTTCTGCGAAAACGAGGAGAATGGGAAGTACATGCTTTTCCTTGCTTGGAGGCTCCTTAGCATGTGGGGAATCCAGATCGTTCCGCGATGGACCGGTTCTGTTGATGCGGTAAGGGAGGCCAACGCCGCCCTTTTTCGGAGACCACCCGAGGGGTGGAATACCACCCTAGGAGGAGAAGATGACTGGAAGTGCATTAAACTTCTCGAGAAAAAGCCGTGTACGTGGGAGGTGAAAGTGCAAAATCCGGTAAGGGTGCGGAGATATTTGGGCAACGATCAGCATAGCACCAAACGTATGTCGCGCCTCCTGGAAAGCAGTGCTATTCTTAACCCAGAGCTAGCACAGGCCCTTTACTCAGAGTTAGCTAGTCACCAGGGGGATGGGTTGTGGCTCCTTACAACTTATCCGCATTGGGAACACAGTTTTCAATCGGGGTGTGCCCATAGGACCTCGTGGTTTGAAGAAAGCCGGCATGGATTTTAGCGCATCGATGCTTGGAGGAGGCCATCTATTTCCTGAGAGCGGCCCCCCTCGAATATGGGAAAATCTTTTTCTGCTACGATCGGGAAGGGGCCTGCACCCCATTGGGGGTGGATTCCGCGCGGAGCCTCTTAACTTCGGCGACAGACGACGTAGCCTAGAGTAGGGGGTGTGGTGCGCGTTTTCGTGCAACAGAAAACCTTCTCTCGTAACGCAAAGCCCGAAAGGCGGTGTAGGATCCCCCCCTAGCCCTGCACAACCTGAAAAATAGGAGGCTCTCCTACTCTCAAGCCAAAGTGTTGCCCGCTGCGCTTTTCTAGTTTATTAGCAAACGAAGAAAACCCCAAGAAGCAGGAACTGCAGCCGCGCATCACTCTCGGCCATTAGTAGGGTAGATCTTAACTATTTAAAACGGTGCGAACATGTTCGCAATTTTTTTGACCACAAGTGCATCCAACGGGATTTCCCAGGAAGACTTGATAAACCTCCTTTGCATCTAGAGGATTTGTCACAATATAAAGCTTATCTCCCTCCTGCCTAATATCCCAGTCACGAAAACGAAGATCCTCTTCTGAAACTTCCTCTTCTAACCCTTCTTCTTCGCATCGGCCCATCATCCCTTCATTTTCATCCTGCATGGCGCGGGCAATTTGACAATAAGGACAATTGCAATGGGGCTCTGCCTTAGGGAGATTCATCTGCTCCAAATTTACGCCGAGAGATTTAATGACAGAGGTAATCTTCTGAAGCATCTCCGAAGACATCTGGGCGGCGGTAGATTGTTCGGGGTTATGTTGCAACAGTGAGCTGATATGGTCCATTCCCCCCATCTGGAAAGGAATTCCAAAAGAAAACACATTCCCGCCCTCACACCTCCTCGGATGCTCACCCTTATTCACCGACTCTGGCTCCTTTGCCTCTTGTTCTATGTAATTGGTGTGAGCAGCAAATACCTGTTGAATTAGTTCGGGGTCTAAGTTGGGGATATCGATAATCGTCCCATTATGAAGCATGATGACTAACACAGATCTTCCTTCTACTCCCTTTACATGCAAGGTATTAACATTTTTCCAGGATGTAGAAACATAGGGTGGAATACTTAAAATCTTATGGTTGATCTTCCTCATACTTCCTCGCAAAAGTAAAACTAACTGTTTAACTAACCCTGATTATAACTCCATTCCTTTTTCAGTGTCAACTGAAAATTAGCACTCACCCACCCCAAGTGCTGGGCATAAAGAATTTTTTAACAATCCGTTGCTTGCGTAGGCTTACAAAAATTGTTTCGCTACATACGTTCTTTTGCTGTATCAACGCAAAACCAAAATGTCGTATTTGGGCTTTCCAGAGCGCCACCATCGATTTAATTTTAACTCATTTTTTGATCTTCAGGAACCGCTCTAACTTTGATTCATCGATCGAGTAGAAGTTTCTTCTCATGACATCTGCGAGAGATATTTTGGAGATTGGTTTGGCAAGCTCTGCAGGTGTGTACGGAGGAGAAAAGGGTAGTTCTGCGGCTCCCCGCCCCCCTTCACTTCCGAGGAAGGCCAGTTTCCCTCCTGAGAGCGAAAGGTCGGATAACTCGCTTAACAACGTTTTTTCTGAGGAGAGCTTGGAGGTTTTGTGGGTAGCAGTTTTTCGGGTAAGGGTGGCGGCTAAACGGAGGTATATCCAAGGACTTCAAAGATCCGATCTACTGCACAACACCAGTTCAAAAAGAGTCTGAACGTTTTTTGCTATTGACATTTAGTGAACAACCGTTATCCTTGGCTTGGATCGGGGGGAGCGGGTGTTTACTACGTCCCATAAGGATCGGGGGAAGTGCAGTTCTTGGACTGTAAGTAAATGTAGAAGATAATTTTTAGGGTGTGCAAGGTGGAAGGAGGTTTTGTCGTGCGCGCTCCGCATGTGAGATTGGGCGAATTATTGCTTAATATATTGTAAAGTTGGCAAGGTTAAATATAGGTCTGTATGTCTAAAGAGGATACCATCAAACTTGAGGGAACTGTCGAGGAGTTGTTGCCCAACATGACTTTTAGGATTACCCTAAAAAATGGTATGACCGTGCTTGCTCATTTGTGCGGAAAAATGAGAATGCGCAATATCCGCATCTTTGTAGGAGATACCGTCAAAATGGAGATGTCTCCCTATGATCTCTCTAAAGCTCGTATCGTTTATCGCCAGAGGTAAGCCCCTGTGGCCTGTTTATGAGGGAGTTCAAATCTAACTCCCTAACTCCAGGGGGCGGATGTCGGGGGATGTGGGTTGACTTACGGGGCTCTAAGTCAGTTGCGATATGTATCTGAGCCCATCTTAAAACAAGCCCAATCCGTTCAGCATGATGATAATGATAATTGTCGGTGCGATGTATTTGATGCTAAAATAAAAATATCCTTTCAGGAGTGGACAGGCACCAAAAAGGTTTCCCGTGCCCCCCTTAAGGTGGGGAAAGGCCCTACGGAAGCCCCACCTCCAACCGACTAAAATGACGGCCCCAAGCCCCCCAAGGGGGATAAGGATATTTAGGCAAGTGAAAAGAAGTAGCTGGAAAAAATGCATCTTGAATAGGGTGTATTCTCCGAGTACCCCGAAGGAGAGGAGAGAGGGAAGCGATAAGAAAAATACCCCTAGACTTGTAAAAATCACTGCTCGCCCCCTCTGCCAGCACCTTTTGTCCATTAGATAAGAGATACAAGGCTCCATTGCGGAAATCTGTGAAGTGAGGGCGGCGATGACTAAGAGAAGGAAAAAGAGCACACATAAAAAATACCCCCCGGGCATTTGAGCAAAAATGATGGGCAAGGTCTGAAACATCAAGCTCTCTCCCGATGAGGGAGGAAGTTGTGCAGAAAAAATCACGGTGAAAATGGCTACTCCAGCCAGGAGCGAGATGCAAATCCCAAACAGTATGATGGGAAGGCAAATCTTGGGAAGATTTTCCCCATTTTTTAGATAGCTTCCGTAGGTAACCATCGTTCCCTGTCCTAAACTGAGTGAAAAAAAGGCCTGTCCTAAAGCGAGCAGAATCGTTGCAGGGGCAATTTTAGACCACTTAGGCTTGCATAAAAAAGCAATACCCTCATCGCCTCCGGGCATCATATACCCCCTTATGGCGAGGATAATAAGGACGAAGAGGAGTAGAGGCATCATTACTTTATTACTCGCCTCAATGCCTCGACGAACTCCTGTGTAAAGGATTGAGGTGGCGATAAGCAAAAAAACGATTACGGAGCCAATTGCCTTGACTGGAGAAGCGCTAAACTCTTGAAAATATTGAACTGCCTCAACAGCAGAAAAAAAATGAGAGAGCCCACCAAAAAGGGCCTGGAAAAAATAATATAGAGTCCATCCAGCAATCACGCAGTAAAAGGAACTAATGAGAAATCCCGTTAAAATGGTCATCTTTCCCACCCTCTGCCATCCCCTGCTCTTTCCCACCCGATGGAAAGAGCCCGAAGGGTTAAGCCGAGCTCTACGCCCAACCATAATTTCAGAAATTAAGACGGGAAATCCTACGAAGCACATGCACACCAAATAGAAGAGGATAAACACCGCCCCCCCATGCTCTCCCACAACATAAGGAAAACGCCAAATACTACCCAACCCAACAGCAGACCCGATCGACGCCCAAATAAACCCTGCCTGAGATTTCCACTGTTCACGCTTCAAACTGTACCGAGACCAATCCTACCCTGCGTTATAACGCCCCTGCCCCTATCAGCACAAAGACCTTTAGTCCCGGATGGTGCAACAGACGGCGCTATAAACTCAACGAAAAAACGGGAAAGACCACTTACTTTATTGTGAAGGGGCTTGGGGTGTTTTGATTTTGTTTGAGTATAACTTGGTTATCGATTAAGCTTGTGGAAAGGAGCCTTCTCCCCCCATGAAAAAATATTTTATTACTGGTCTAGTAATACTCCTTCCTCTAGCAGTGACTGTTGCGATCGTGGTGTTTATTGTCAATTTTTTGACGAAACCCTTCGTTGGAATAGTCTCGCACTTCTTGCACAATTTAAGTCTCCTCAATGAGGGGTTCCTTTTCATGTCTCCACACCAGGTTGTCCTTTATGGAAGTAAGCTCCTTATTCTGATTTGCCTCTTTCTATTTACCCTTTTGTTGGGGATGTTTGCCAGGTGGTTCTTTTTCAGGTCTCTACTCAATCTCAGTGATAGAATCTTAGAACGTATTCCTCTGATTAACAAGGTATATAAGACAACGCAAGAGATCATCAAGACGATTTTTGTTACAGATAAGAACTCCTTTAAGCAAGTAGTAATGGCCCCTTTTCCCAAGAAAGGGACATATGTGATGGGGCTAATCTCTAGAGAATCCCCAAAAATATGTTCTGAGAAGACAGGAGAGAATATGTTCTCTGTGCTCATTCCCACAACTCCCAACCCAACAACGGGATTTTTGCTGATCTATAAAAAATCTGAGCTGATCTTCCTCGACCTCAAACCAGAACAGGCCATCAAGTATATTGTGTCATGTGGAGTAATCACTCCAGAGCACGCCCAAAAACTCGACAACCAACCTCCGTGAAAAAGTTTTTATTGACGGGACTTGCCACCCTCCTCCCATTTGCCATGACCATGTTCTGCATTCTCTTCACCGTCGACTTGGTCACCACTCCCTTTGTGGAGATTGTGGAGAATTTCATTATCAAATATGGAACAAAAGAGGTTGTAGGGAGGCATTCCTACCTTCTCCTCCTCGCCAGCCGTATAATCGTTTTGATCCTCCTCTTTTGTACGATTTTGATCTTAGGCATCTTTGGCCGACGCATCTTTTTTTCTTGGTGTATCAACTCAGTGCAATATGTCTTTTGCAAGATCCCCATCATCAAGACGATTTATAAAATAATTAAAGGGGTTGGGGTTAGTTTCTCAGAAAAAAGTCACAAGAGATTGTTTCAGGGGACAGTTTTAATCTCATTCCCCCACGAAACAGTAGGCGCATTTGCCCTCCTCTCGGGCCTTCCCCCTGTAGATATGAATGATCGAGGCAGGAAATTTCGCGCGGTATTTGTTCCGACCGCCCCTCACCCCATTTCTGGGTTTCTTCTAATGTATGAAGAAAAAGATCTTAAACATACCGAGATCAAAACGGAGGAATTGATCAAATTTCTCCTCTCTGGAGGAGCATATAGACTTGAGGAAAGGTAGTTTATTCCAATCATGAATTATCAAAACGTCCAAGTGACCCTTTTACAGGTGTGCAACAGCAAGCAGAAATGCACCAAAATTATCGAACTTGCAAAGCAACACTTTGAAAAGAGAGAGCCGCTCCTCATCCGACTCCCTAACGAGAAGGCACTCGAGTATGTCGACCTTCTACTTTGGAGATCTCCCCAAGACAGCTTCCTGCCTCACGCGGTCGCAGATGAGTATTGTGAAGATCTGATTGTACTTACAACCTCTGAAAAAAACTTTAACAAGGCACGGAGCGTCCTCAACCTTTCCCCTGAGCCAGTGACCATGAAGAGCACCTCCCCATTCGTCCACATTTATGAATTTGAAAATCTTTCAGATAACAAGATAGACAAATTCAGCAAGGAGAGGTATAAGAGCTACAAGGAGCAGGGGTTTAGGGTCAGCCTATCCAGATAGAAAGCTCTGATTGGCTGTCTTATTCTACTTGAGTTTTTCCCTGGCCCGCCGTACAATTAGCCGAGGAGGTTAGGCTCATGGTGAGAGTAAGTAAGAAGAATCGGCTCAAGCGTTGTCCCCGCAAGCCCAGTTATGGGTCGGTCAAAACTGGTCCTATGGTAGATGCACTTCCTAAAGGATACAGGGAGCATGAGAACGCCTTTACTGGAGAGGCAGAGGTGGCTCTCTTCATTGGGAAGGTAAAGTAGGAGAGGAGGTATGTCGAGACATCCGAGCTATGGCCGGTCTAACAAGAAAGGAAAAAAGCGCAATGTCCTCAAACGTTTTGAACGCGTTGACGTGCTCAGAAAGTTGGGACGCTGGAAGGATGGGGTGAACAAAAGGGTCACTGGATTGCCTAAGACCCCTGTGATGTAGGATGTCCCTGTTACAGCATGAAGGTTCTCTGCGTAAATGCTCAAACCGCTCTCGTTGTCCGTGAAGCTCAAGTAGAAAGTTTGGTGCGAGCCTTCTTACTGTGGAAAGGGGTGGTGTGTCAGGAGGTGAGCCTCTACCTCGTGGATGGAGAGACAATATCACAGTTGCACGCCCTCTATTTTGAGGACCCTACACCTACAGATTGCATCTCTTTTCCCGTGGACTCCGTTGAAGAGAGGACGGATTATAGAGTATTGGGGGATGTATTTGTATGCCCCGAAGTGGCACTCAAATACGCCAAACAACATAACCTTTCTCCCCTCAAGGAGCTCTCCCTTTACATCATCCATGGATTGCTTCATCTATTAGGACATGATGACGAATGCTCGGCAGCAAGGTTAGTGATGCGCACTGAGGAGAGTGTGGCCATCGAATATTTAGAAGAGGAAGGAGTGCTGTTGTCGTGATTAAGAAAATTGTTTTCCCCCTGCTTCTCTTAACCCTCTCTCCCCTTTTTGCCAATACCGAAGCTGACTTTTTCCGAGCCTGCCTAAACGGTGATAGGGAACGGGTCATTGAGTTATGCGAGGCGGCGGGGGGCACAACGCTCATTTTCTCAAAGGATAAAGATAGCAATACAGGTCTGCACGTTGCGTGCTGCCCCCAGAAAGGGGGCAGCAAGGAGTCTATCGTAGCCTTCCTGATATCTAAAGGACCCAATGTAAACGCTCAAAACTGTTTCAATTCCACTCCCCTCACCATCGCCGTGTGCAACGAGAACTATGAAGCAGTAAAACTTTTACTCAAGTGTGATGAAATCAATCCCAATCTTCAAGATCACCTCAATTATAGTCCACTCCATTATGCTGTCATCAATCGCTCTCTGCCTATGATCACTCTTCTCCTTTCCCACCCCAGAACGAATCCCAACTTTGGGACGTCTGACGGAGCTGCACCATTGCATTTCGCTGCTATGTATGGGTACAAAGAGGAGGCCAAAGCGTTAATCGATGATGCGCGTACAGATCTAAACGTAGCCCAGCATGATCCCCATTATGGAGGGGCAACTCCCCTCCATTTTGCAGCAATGCAGGCCCAGTCAGAGATCATTGCGATGATGATCGAGCGCGGAGGCCTTAACGTCCACGCACTTATCTTACAAGGGGTTCATGCTGGTTTTACTCCCCTCCATTTTGCGGTAATGAACCCAGACACCGTTCATGTCTTCGAGACTGTCAAACTCCTTTTGCAGGCCGGTGCAAATCCCAAAAGAAAAAGTCAGATAGGGAAAACTCCTTCCGACCTTACCGAGGTTGGGGTCATCAAATCTCTACTCAAAAACTCAAAAGTTCAATCAACAAGATGATCTAAATATATGCATCTAAGTGCCCTTTTTCCTTCGCTGATTTTTCTCATAGGAAGTGGCTGCATCGCAGGTTTGACTCAATTCTTACATGCCTCTGGTCGCATCCACAGCGAGAAAAAATTTACCAAAAACCCCCACATTTGTTGGACCTATGCCTTTGTTAAACGGCTATTTCCGGAAGATCCTTGGGACTACCTCCTCTCTCTCTTGGACTTTACAAAACATCTGTTGTGCCTCCTCTATGCAACTACATTTTGCCTCTACATCCTCACAAAGATAATGGGCCAAAATCTCCCCGTGCCCCTATTCTCCTATTCTATTCTCTCCATAGTTACCGTCATCATTGTTGAGCTACTCATCGACTTTTTTATTCATTTTATTGCCTCAGTGAGAGGCGATGGTTGGCTCTATTTTTTCACTCTTGTCTCCTCATTTTTTCTTTTTGTGCTCTCTCCGATCACCTTTCCTCTTCTGAAAATACAGAAGAGGGTTTTAGACAAAAAATCCCACTACCCCCCATCTGCGACGCATTCCCACGTCAAAGAGAAGATTTTAGACCTTCTCCACGAGTCTGAATTAAGCAACTATCTAGAACCCTTCGACCACGCTCTGATCCGTTCTGTTGCCTCCTTTCGAGACCGAATTGTGCGGGAGATTATGATTCCACGCATCCATATTTTCACCCTATCTGTCCACCAAACTGTGCATGAAGCTGCTAAGAAGTTCATCTCTGTAGGCCATAGTCGTATACCAGTCTATAGAGAGAGTGTCGACACGATCTCTGGGATGCTTCTCTACAAGGACGTGATGGAATATTATTTCCATAGCATCGCAAAAAATGATCCCTCCCCCCTCAGAACACCCCTAAAACAGCTGATTAAACCTGTGCTCTACACTCCAGAGACAAAAAAAATCTCCCACCTTCTGCAAGAATTTCGTAACAAACAAATCCATTTAGCTATCGTGGTCGACGAATATGGTGGTACCAAAGGTATCGTCACAATTGAGGATATTTTGGAGGAGCTTGTGGGGGAGATTGCCGATGAATATGACAACGTAGCGGAGGAGCAGCTCTATGCGCCATGCCCTGACAGGGAGGGATGGATCGTAGATGCAAAAATGAGTATTCTCGACATTGAGAAGGAATTAAACATTACCATCCCCCAGAGCAGTGAATATGACACTGTTGGAGGTTATGTTTTCTGCCGTTCGGGGACGATTCCCTTTAAAGGATGGAAAATTCATAATGACAATTTTGATTTAGAGGTCTTCAGTACTAGTGAAAGGTCTATTGAAAAAGTGATTATCACTCCTTCGAGATTATCTACATAAAACCCCTTCGGTCCAAGTGCTATATCCCGACCTACAACGAGCAAGACGATGAATATATTGTAAGTTGTCCTCACAATATGGTATCCTGGACGTAGCGCAAGTTATCTCGCTGAAGACATTTACGGTATTGATCTCATGAGATATATTTTCTTGTTAAGTTTTTTCGCTTTCTGCTCTCTTTGTTGGGGTGAACCGACAATCTCTAAAAATCAGATACTCTATTTGGTCCAGGGGGGGGAAGTTGAGCGGGGAATACGACTCTATCAAGATTATGTAAAGGAAAATGGAGGGCGCCACGACTTCCAGACTTTAGAGCAGATAGGATATATCTTAATTCGTCAAGGGGCACGGGGCCCTGATGAAGAGTGTCAGCTCCTTAGCATGTACGGATTGGGGATCGCGGGATCTTCTGAGGGGATGGAGCTCTATGAGATGGGAATGAATAGTCGGAATCCTCTTGTTCAACTCTCAACCATCCAGTTCTTAAGTCACATTCAGGACGACCGTGTTGAACCACTGCTTTTAAAGGCCTTTAGCTCTTCCCACCTTGCGATAAGGATGGAGGCAGCATATGTCCTCGCTACGCGCCGTTCTGATCAAGTTACGGGGGTGATCCACTCATTGATGCAGAGGTTGCCCCCCTATTTCCACGTCTACTTTCCGGAACTTTTCGGCATGATCGGCACCTCTGACGCGATAGGCATCCTCAAACAAATGATCAATGCCCCCCATCTCAATGTGCGATTAGCTGCCATTTTAGCGGCGGCAAAATTTGAAAGAGATGACTTTTTGCACGGCATCCGAGCGGCGGCAACCCACTTGGACGAAGCGGAACAGGAGACGTGTGCCGCCGCCCTAGGCTATTTAAAAGACTCCCACTCTATTCCCCTTCTAAAGAGCCTTTTAACATCTCCATCTTCTAATGTTAGGCTGGCTGCTAGCCAATCTCTAGCAATGTTGGGAGATCACTCTTTTCATGAACTAATTATAGAACATGCTCTGCATAAAAATCTCCTAGCCATTCCCATGCTCATCCCCATTCCCAATACGGAATCTCTTTTGCTCTCTTTGTTGCAAGAGGACGATTTGCAGATTCAGATAAATAGCGCCCTTGTCCTATTAAAAAAGAGGGATGCAAGGTGTGTCCCCGCCCTTTTGCAGGTCCTTGTGAAAAATGAACAAGATCTGGGCGTTCGACCCATGCATTCATTGGGCGGCGCCTTTATGACATGGAAGATCATTCCTTCATGCACACAATATGCCAGACAAACCCAGGAAGATCTCCCCTCGATCACCCTCGCTTTGCGTGAGCAGATTTTATTAGACAGTTTAGAGTTGCCTGAGGGAGTCTTCTTAGATATCGCAAGAAAAATTTTCCTCCACAAACAAAATGACCTCATTCCCTTGCTGGTGCGCCTGCTCGAAAATCTAAATACCCCCGAGGCCATTGCCCTATTGCAAGAAGGGTCCTTACGCGCCGGAGCTCCCTTTATTCGCACCTACTGTCACCTAGCCCTGTTTCGTATGAGTGGCAACAGCCCTCATAAAGACAAACTATACAAATGGATTGAGTCACGGAAAGACTACGAACTCATCCGTTTCCGTACCACGCTTCCATGGATTGAAAGGAAAGGCATCACCACTCACTCTACCTTTCAGCTCTCCCCGGAAGAGACCTCCCGCTTACTGGTTGAAGCTTTTGAAACACTAGCAGAAAGCCATGACTTGCACGGCATCGACATTCTGCTCAACTCTATTCGATCTGGAAATCCAAAGAACAGGTATGCATTGGCCGGACTTTTGCTCAAAGCAATCCAGTAGTGCCGACACCCTCAATTGATAAAATGTCTTCACGGAGCGAGCAATCACAGTTTTAAGAAAGGTCTTGCAGTTTGAGCAGCTCCCACAGCCATATTTTGCGCTCCATTAAACAAATTCATTTCTTAAGTAGCCCACCATATCCTTAAGTCATGGCATAACTACTTCAATGATAAACGCCCTTTTAAAATGCTACTGTGGCGTGTTATAATCACGGTTTTAACAAGACCTTACGACTTAAAATCACCAAGTCCCAGCAGCAGGTTCACCTCACTACCTCCCGGCAGACTGCTCCTCAAACGATTGACACGCACATATCAACGTTTTCAAGCAGTTCAGCATCCGAGTCAACTGATCTATTACATCCCACCATATGGTGTCTTGATATTCTTGATTTTTGTCGGGGTGAACACGAAGGATCAATCTCCGCAAATTTGTCATCGCCATCCCCTGCGCCTTCTGTCCTTCGGGCTTTTTGGACCCTAAAGAAAATGTTTCTTCAAATATTTCCAGTACCTTTTTCGCATCTGCTCTTCTAGCCATTTCCAATTTACTTTTGAAGGATTGCAATACCAACAAAATCCTCTTCCACTCATTGCACACACTTGGTTGACTTCCATCTGACGCTTCATTCGGAATATGCAATTCACCTACATGCGCTAAGAAATTCTTAAATTCTAATTGTTCATCGCAAGTACCGTCAAAAACAAAACCACCAGAAAGGCCTGGGCCTGCTCTCCCTCCTCTAGAAGAACGGCCGCTATCCTGAACACCTGGGTCATCAAAAAATGACTCAAATGGATCCTTGCCGCCAAAAAATGACTCAAATAGATCCTCGCCGTCAAAAAACTCAAATGGATCCCCGCCGTCAAAAAATGACTCAAATAGATCCTTATCACCGGAAAATTCACGAAACTGGTCACGCGAGCAGGATGGGAACCCATAGGGTCTCCCACGGGGTGACGCATGGGTTTCCTCCTGGGATACCCGTGATGGCCCGTTACCCGAAGGTAGCGGGTGTGCGGTTTTAGCAAAAAAAACATAATTGTCAAGCAAAATGCCTGCCGAAACAATCATAACCTTTATGAGTGACATCTCAACAACAAAAGAAGAAACACACACTAGACTAATAATAACAACGACGCAGGCCTTCACCGTTGCGTCTTGTATATAAAAATAGTCCCATCTAACCATAATTAGCACAGCCATAGAGGTCATGAGGGAGACAGTGGAATTGCTCACAAAACTTGATGGCATAAAAACCCTACTCATCATCGAATGAGGCTCAAATAAAGAATTGCTTATTTGCACTAACTACCCTAACAATAAAATCGAAAAGTGTCATTTTTCCAATGAAAAAACCGCGATCAATCAATTTCCGATAAAAATAAAGATAAAAAGATAAATCGTACACTAAATAAATCTATTGTCAACGCAAAACTAAAATGTCGTAATCAATCTTCCGAAGCGTCGACACTAGTTTAATTTCATCCCCCCCATTAGCGACCTTGACAAATTATTTATTGTACACCTCTATAAATTCCTCACCTAAATAACGATTTGCCTCTTCTGTTGATGAAATGTTTCTAAGTCTCATCTCTTTAATTAAGACGGTCTTGTAACATCCCGTGTTTTCTCTCCACTCTTCCTTTCGCTTGTGGGCTATGCGCACAAATCAAACCAATATTCAATGCCTGGAGAGCTTGGTGAAAGACTGTGATTCCTTTGCCCTCACCGCCCCTAAATACGCTATGCTTATCAACATAGAGCTCTTTAGGCCTCCAATGTTTACATAAAGGGCCTAATGTTGAGAAATAAGAGGTCTTGAAAAAATGCTCCTCCAAACAACCCTAAAATGCAATATTACTCAAATATGTGCACTACCCATCGGTTAAGGCGAATAAGCTGGCTTGAATTGACTCAATATAAAAGATTTAAGCGTGTTGACAATCAATATCGATGTTTCAGCAGTGTGCATTTCTCAACACCCCCATAAATGCTCTTCCAAACAAATAAAATAATCATTTGCGCTTTCCCGTTCGCAAAATCTTACGTGTAAGATCTCGCTCGTTACATCATCTACAAATTGGATAAGACAACACTTAGGCCCTTCGTCTTCAAACCAATTGTGAAACGATCCATCGACCTGTACAAGGTCCCCTTCTTTGCTTTTCCTAGCCCTTTTCTGGTAAATTTTTTCTCCTTCCCTCCTTTTGGCCTTCCACAGCCCCTCTTGAATCATGAGTTTCCTTAATGTTTCTCTCGATACACAAATACCTTCCTCTTTGAACTTCTCCCCTGCAAATGTTGGACTAAAGTCAGGATACCTTTCCTTTACCTTTCCACAATTTTATTTCGCTTCTCAAGGGACATCCTTCTGGAATTCGGCTTCCCTCTCTTTTTAGAGATAAACCCCTTTAGTCCTTCATCTCTATGAGCACGAATCAACCTCTAAGTATGCCTCAGAGACAAATCCAAAATCTCACTGGCTTCTCTTTGTTTTAAAGTTTTACTTTCCGCTTTCTCCATGATTGAAGTTCTCACTACTTCTTTTATAGTCATCATCGTCTCCAACATTTTCTTTGCCTCCAGAATAATTCCTAAAAGACAACATTTTAGTGTTGCAAGATTTGCGACATTATCACTTTGCGCTTACAACAAATAAATCTACCCAAACAAGTAGAGTGCCCAAGAAATGCATATTTCTGAAGTATCGATATTGATTGCCAACAAGCCTAAACCTCTTATGTTTAGCCAATTTAATCCAGCTTATTCGCCCTAACAGATGAGCAGTACATATATTTGAGTGACCTTCCATTTCAAATCTGTTTGGAGGAACATTTTTTCAAAACACCTTTTTCCCTCCAGCGACAAAAACGTCGATGAGTATTTTTCCAGTCTCCATAATCTGAAGGTAAATCCCTCCATGGAGCTCCAGTACGAATAGTCCAGAAAACGGCGTTAAGAGACAAACGATTGTTTTTTGCAACCCCACCCCATTGCCCCTTTCTACCCGGTAATAAAGGTTCTAGTATGGGAGTGTTGAAAAACACATGCCTTTGAAACATCGACGTTAATTGCCGATATGCATAAATTTTTTATGTTGAACCAATTTGGTCCGGCTTATTTGCCCTAACGGACGGGCAGCACATATGTTTAAGTAATATTTTGTTTTAGGTCCGTTTGGAGGGGTATTTTTTTAACCCCCCATTATTTCTCAACAGACCCAGTATACGCCAGGTCCTATCTGAAATATCATGCCTTCTGTGTGCTTTTTTCATTACTCACTCCACCTATTTATATTCAATAATACGCAGTGTAACAGCAACTTATCTTAACGGCAACGCTTCTCGTGACGACGCCACCTAGTAAATCCCACTAATTATAATTCGTAAAAAATCCAGGTTCCTCTGGGCAGCTCCAGTAGCCTCGTTTTGCACCCCTCTGAACAAATACAGTTGTAATTGATTTGAAATAAAAGAGTGGAGTGTGCCAGAAGTCGGCGTTGATTTTTGGAAATTGTTTATTTCTTGAGTGCCCCATAAAGTCCATTGAAAGTGTGAGACTATGAACAGCTGTCTTGCGTTTATAATTAAGAAGAACAAAAACTGTATTATCTTATGCAATGCAAGTTCTAATAATCTCTATTTCAATTTCTTAAAACACATTTACTCCTTTTTGCAGGGAGAGCACTCTACTCAAAATTTAGGGCTATAGCGATCACACTTCACAAGTTGTGAACATTTTCTCCACATGCAAGGGCGGTACTCAACATTCGTTGCGCGAATAGATTATCTATTATAAAATGACTGTGAAATGAAACGGTATCGATTGAAGAAATCTTTAAAGATCTTCCGCTCTGTTTTGCGCTCCTACAGAAAAAGGGGGCCAGGCATGCCTCCGCCACTTAGGCAAGAAGTGGTTCAGGTTCTACGTGACCTCCAGAGGGCAATCCTCTGCCGCGAAGACAGAAGTGCCTGTGCATATGCCGAGCAAGCTAGATCTTTTGCTCTCTCCCATCTTAAAAAATCGCCTTTCCAACGTGTAAGAGATTTTGTTCTCTCCCTTTTAATTGCTCTTCTTATTGCTGTTGCAATACGTACGATATGGTTCGAGTTTTATGAGATTCCAACAGGATCGATGCGTCCCACTTTTGCCGAACAGGACCGACTTGTCGTCTCTAAGACTGTATTTGGCATCAATATCCCCCTTAGGAAGGGGCATCTTTACTTCAACCCAGATCTGGTGTTGCGTGGTGGGATTGTAATCTTTACCGGGTCTGGCATGGACATCAACAACGTCAACACTCTCTATTTTTACCTCTTTCCGGGGAAGAAACAATACATCAAGAGATTGGTAGGGAGACCTGGGGATACCCTTTATTTTTATGGGGGAAAAATCTATGGCATTGACAAGAACGGAGATGACATCTCAAAAGCCCTGCAGCTGCCTCAACTTCAACGCATTGATCATATCCCCTACATTCATCTGAGTGGAAGGATGATACTCCCTCAGAGGCCAACACGAGAAATCTATGCTCCCACCATTGCGAAACAGATGAACCAAAGCGTGGCGAAGTTTACCTTAAATGCGCAAAATAGACCCTCAGGAAGACTCCTCCCCCCGTTTGATAAAGGGATTGAAGACTATTTTGATTTGTGGGGATTGCGAAATTATGGTATGGCCCGCCTTTTAACGAAAGAAGAGGTGCTCAACTACACCGATACTCCCCCATCGCAGCTAGAAGATGGCGCCCCCCTTTACATGGAAATCATCCACCACCCCACTGTCCGTTACCCCAAGATCATACGAGATGCTTTGGGAAGATTACATCCCAGTGTGGGCACCTACTCTTCGATAATTCCACTGAAGACTGAGCACCTAAAAACCCTGTTCTCCAGCCTTTATACTGCACGTTTTGTGGTGAAAGATGGAAAAGCTCTACGTTATGGATCCTCCATGAACACGGGGGGAACACGCCGTTATTGTCCCGATCTCTTAAACATGCCAAATGGAACCTATGAATTCTACCACGGAAAGGCATATCAGGTCTTTATCTCCGGTATCACCAAAGAGCTACATAAAGATCACCCCATTTACCAGTTTAGCCCTGAGCGTGTACAATTTTTTTATAATTTGGGGATCGAGTTTGTGACCCTTTATGCTCCGATGGCTAAGGACCAACCTCTCCTCCCCTCCCGTTATGTGTATTATCGAGATGGAGACCTCTACACGATGGGAGCCCCTCTGATGAAGGGGGGAGATCCTACTCTTGCCGCCTTCATCGCACAGGAATACCTCAAACAGAAAAATGCTCCCTCTTACCGCCCATACTTCCCCTTCGATGATCAGGGAGCACCAGTAGATCAAGAGGGAAAGATTAGAGTCGAGTTTATCAAAAAATATGGGATAACGACCCCCTCTCATCACTATCTAGTCCTCGGAGATAATTATGCTATGAGTGCCGACAGTCGTGATTTTGGCTTTGTCCCCGAAGATAATATTCGTGGGGCACCCTCTTTCATCTTTTATCCATTTGGAAAACGTTTCGGCTTTCCTCCTCAGGCCCATTATCAACTTTTTAACCTCCCGCGTGCCGTGGTGTGGCTTCTAGCACTTGTTGTCCTGTCTTCATGGTATATACACCACCGCAAATACTATAAACTTCCTGTTAAAATAGAGTGAGCATACGAAATACAAAGAACAACTCGCGCTCGTTTGTCACGCGCTCCGCTCTGTTGTGGATGCACCTGGCCAATGAGCCCTTTTTCGCGCTCTATACTCTGCTCATATTTATCCTCAGAAAGGATCTACATGCTACCACCCTTCAAATCTCACTCTTCGCCACGTTACGTCCAGTAATTTCAGTTTTTTCATTTTACTGGAGCTCCAATCTCTTCAGAAAGCGAGAAAAACTCCTCTCAAATTTGATAGGAGCGTGGGTCTTGGCCCGCCTCCCCTTCCTCTGCATACCCCTCATCCACCATGTCTGGTATCTCATCTTCGCTGGAGGCATCTATCAACTTTTTTCACGTGCCACCATCCCCTCGATGATGGAGATATTAAAGCTCAATATGGGGAAAAAGCCTCGAGAGAGACTTTTTTCTCTGCTCTACATGGCAAGCTTTGTCGAGAGCATCCTCCTTGGCATCTTTTTTGGCAAACTCCTCGATATGTACGAGGGAGCGTGGATAACATGGCTCTTTATCACGGCAATCCTTTCCCTCTCGGCCATTTTCATTCAAATGCATATCCCCCTCCCCCCACTCAAGCAAGATGAAAATATCCTTCCAGTAACCACCAACCGTTTTGCACAACCCATCAAAGATTGCATTCATTTGATGCGTTCGCGTCCCGATTTTGCCCACTTTCAATGGGGTTTTATGATCGGAGGATTTGGCCTCATGTTCATCACCCCTTCTGTAACAATTTACTATGCTGACACGCTCAACCTAACACACGATAATTTAGCTGTCGCCAGATATATTTGGATGGGGCTGGGTGTGGTCTCCTCCTCATTTCTATGGAGATGTGGGTTGGATAAATTCCAATTAAACCGCATCACGGCATCTATTATCTTCGGATTTAGCCTCTTCCCCCTCCTCCTCCTCCTTGCTAGATCTAATCTAATTTGGGTCAATATTGCCTTCCTTTGCTACGGAATCTCCCAAGCAGGAAGTCATTTAGTGTGGAATCTCTCGGGGACGCTCTTTGCAAAGGATGAAGACAGCTCGAAATTTTCTGGAGTAAACATCCTGATGGTGGGATTGCGCGGCGCGATCGCCCCCGTCTTAGGCGGGATGTTTTGTAATCTTCTCAGCCCCTCCCCCACCTTGGGAATAGGGATCGCCATCTGCCTTGCCGGGGTGGTGCTAATGCTATGCCGCCCTTCAAGGGTGGCACCCGCTTCCTCCACCTAGCGATTAGAGGATAACGTGACTCGACTAGCACATGTCCCACATATTAACAAGACATCTGCTAAACAATCAGTGACGGGTTAAACAATACCTCCCCAAATTGCGGAGCAGCAACATCAAGGGTTTAAAAAAAATTTGGCGAAAAAGGAATTTCTGTTTAAAACCCATTCTGGCCAATGCGCAATTTGCAAACACGCGATAATCGCGTCAGGGGAGTGCCCAAGAAATGCATACCTCTTGAGCGTTGATATTGATTGCCAACGTGCCTAAATCTTTTATATTAATTCACTTTAAGCTGGCTCATTTGCCCTAACGAACGGATAGCATACATATTTGGGTAATATCCCATTTTAGGTCCATTTGGAGGAACATTTTTTCAACCCCTCCCCTTATTTCTTGAGCAGATCCATCAGAGAATCTTTGGGAGATAAGGACCCCAGCTTCCCTTTGGTCTTATATAACGCGCATTAATTTATAATAAAGCATTGTCTCCAAATGATTGATAAACATCCAGCCTTCAAAAGAGACATCGATTTGTATATAGGATCGATCTACTCGCAATAAATTTTTATACGTATCAAAAACAGTTTCCACTTTTGTTCTAAATTTATATTTCTCATAAATCTCTTGCGTAGAAACAAGTGAAGGTTCTTCATCTTCACCGCCTTGCAGATTATATACCATTAACATGGCGCCAAATATTAGCTATTTATTTCGAGAATCGACAATTGTATAATGACCATCGTCCATTTTTTCTACTCGACGCAAATAACAAGCTTCCTCTTCTGTGCAGAGCCTAGGAACCTATCCAAATAAACCAATTACCCAAGTACGATGGATACATACGATTGGTCGCTTGGGCGTACTGTTACAAAAGAGGTACCCGGCCTGATTGTAAAACAGCCTCTAAGTTGATCCAGGATATTGTGATAGAAAGTCTAGGCATACTTAAAGACATCTAGTGGAAAATGCAATTCTTCATTCAAAACGATGGAGTTGTTGAATCTCAATATTTTCCTACTCATTCCACATAGAAAAATAAAAGGGAGAACCACCCATTATGATAAAAGAAATATATGAAATTTTTCACCCATCAAATAAAAGGTGGATGGTAGAGAGAGCTTTTGCTTGGTTGAAGAGGCAGCATTAAAGACTACTTACGAGATGGGGACGCGTACCCAAAATTTGGAATGGCTTTGCAGTGTTAGGAGTAATTTGCACCTGGGTAATTAGCTTACTTAGATAGGTTCTTGGATCGTTACAAATTGCAAACCAAATAGTTATTACAAGGATCGCGCATATTTCCAATAGTTTCATATACATTATTTGACAAATAAAGATATACTACAGTCTATTTTTCTGAGGGAATTATGAATGTATTGATTGCGTCTAGCATAGCTTACATCCTCCCAAGGGGGTTGAGTTATGCCTATAATCGTTTGTGTGTAAGTCAAAATTTAGAACAAGAGCGTGATCCACATTTGATCGTGGACAGCATTCCTTATGCTATCAAGACCCTCTTCGGCTTCTTGCTTGCGAGTGTGTACGACTCTGTTTGGATGGCGATACCTCTATTTTCTATTCTGGCGACTCCTTGCGGAACGTTAATAGGGATAGCAGCTATCTTAGGATTATCCGTGGTCATTGAAATGGTAAGAGAATGGCTGGAAGGTTTTTTTGCACCAGGGGATCAGACGCCCTTCCTTTTCCGCACAAGCTATCCAGTGCAAAACATCTTCGTGCGCATTGCACTTAAGGCGCTTATGTTACTCCCTGTCATATTCTTAGCTTGGATTCCAGCATATATGGTAGTCGACTTGTTCTTATGGGCTGCCCGCAACGCCCGCAGTGGAGACCCAACGGGACTACTTGGGGCGATAACGGCCTTACTGGTCCTAGCAGGGGGGATCACGTACTTTTTACTTGCTGATTTTTGCCATTATCTGCACCTTGGATTTTCTATCGAAAATTATTTTGAACGGGTAACTGACACACCGAGCCCCAACGCAAGATGCCAGATCCTCCAAGCCCCAATGACCGAGCCTGTTAGACTATATCGATGTGGGCATCTTTTTGAGAGAAAAGCGCTCATCGAATGGATAAGGCTCCCAGGCATGCAGAGGCTTCCAGGCATGCCGAGAGGCTGTCCCTCATGCTGGGAAAGAATATGGACAAAAGGGGAATGTGAGGCTGAAAGGTCCGAAAGAGAGAGGGAGAGGGTTGCAAGGAGACTGGAGGCGGAGGAAGCCGAAAGAGAAAGATCTGCTATGATAGAAAGAGCGCGTGAAGCCCAAGCGGGGTGGGAGGCGGCCGTAAGAGCTGATATGGAGAGGGTGCGTGGAATAGCAACAAGAAGCTAGATAACCCCATTTTTGAAAGAGCAGTGCTCATCAAATAATACGCGGTAGACAAGACATAATCGGACAGTCATAATAGGTATCACAACTGCGATAGAAGCTCTCAAGCAATGTGAAGACACCTTTGAAGAAAAATGGAGCGCACGTTTATCAGACCTGATCGAGGAAAGGCTGCCGCGATGGCAAGGGTTAGTGGATACTGCTCTTTAACAGTCAGAGCATCCAGAAGAACAAGATGCTGGATGAAATGAATCTGACAGACGGAGAAGCCAGGTAGGTAGCAGTTATCAGGCAAAGTTTCATTTAGGACAAATAATGGGAGTGCCCAAGAAATGCACACCCCTGGAACCTCGGTGTTGATTGCCAACACGCCTGGGCCCTTTATGTTAAATCAATTTAAGCTAGCTTATTTGCCCTAACGGACGGACAGTACACATATTTGAGTAATATTCCTTTTTAAGTCCGTTTGGAGGAACAGTCTTTCAGAACTCCCTATTTCTTGACAAGACTGTAATGTGTCCTAGTGTTGTCATGAGGGGATGTTTTAATGACGCCTGGATCGGGCGGCAGGCCCTTCTTTGGGTTTGTGTTTTGAGAGCGCGTACGATTTTGCACGGACACAACCCTATCCCTCTTAGGTGTATTTCACGAGTTTAAATCCACAACCATCGGGTGCCTCTTCATGCTATTAGTTCGGATTGTGCTAAATCCCGGAGAGGCCCCTTCCGAACGCCCCATCACTAAAGAACCAGCACATCTCCCCTTTTATGTTGCGTAGATGTGGACATGTCTTTGACATGGACGCGCTCCTCCACCAAATAGCAGAAGAAGACCAAGGTCTCAATTTGAGAAACAAGGAACTCTGAAAGACTGTTCCTCCAAACGGACTTAAAAAGGAATATTACTTAAATATGTGTACTGTCCGCCCGTTAGGGCAAATAAGCTAGCTTAAATTGATTTAACATAAAGGGCCCAAGCGTGTTGGCAATCAACACCGAGGTTCCAGGGGTGTGCATTTCTTGGGCACTCCCATTATTTGTCCTAAACGAAACTTTGCCTGATAACTGCTACCTACCTGGCTTCTCCGTCTGTCAGATTCATTTCACCCAGCATCTTGTTCTTCTGGATGCTCTGACTGTTAAAGAGCAGTATCCACTAACCCTTGCTGCCATCGCGGCAGCCTTTCCTCGATCAGGTCTGATAAACGTGCGCTCCATTCTTCTTCAAAGGTGTCTTCACATTGCTTGAAAGCTTCTATCGCACACTTGAGAGGGGCGATGACGCTTACGTCCTGCTGCGCTTCCTCTCCCCTTGCAATCAATTTATTTATACAAGAATCAACCTTGCCTTGCTCCTCTTCCCTTTCTTTTTTTCGTTTTTGAACAGCAGCCTTCATGCCTCCAGCCAATTCTTTTGCACTAGGCCCAAGGCAACGTGTTGAGAAACTGGGGAATAGTTCCCCAAATTTTTGCGGAAGAACATCAGAAATAAACTCTAAGCTCTTCTTAATGTAAGATTCTACTGCCTCTTGCACAGCAGCACATTCATCCGGCAACGAACGACAGATCTCTGTTGTTTCTAACTCGACTTCTGCGGTTCTAACGTCATCAATGACCCCTTTCTGTTTGGTCTCGTAGCCTTTAATAGAGGATTTTCTCTCATGGAGCCATCCGTCTCTTTCTAGTTCATCTACAGTCCGATTCAGCTCATCGAAATCGACGGATTTTAATATATCTTGCTGTCTAGATATCCCATTGACCGTGAAAGTAGACTCTCGTTGCATCCGGCTTAGCGCCTCCTTCAGCGCTTCTTTTACATAGGGATCTTGTTCCACCTCCAGCTCTTCTTGTACTTTTATCTCTAATCGAACTAGCGCCGCTTGCATCTCCCTCACCCTCCCCTGTTGCGATACTACAGATTTCTCTGGCATCGCGACAGCTGGGAGTTGGCCGTTCAGCTCCTTTGTGTGGTTTTTTAACTGCTTTATCTCAGCCTCTATCCTCCTTCCTGCCTCTTCTAGCTCATGGAGTTCTTCTCCGCCCGCAACTAATAGAGAACGCACCTCGCTGAATTCTGCGCCTTCCTCACTTATTTCAACTTGGCTCGCCACAAAGACTTCTTTTCCCTTCTCTGATTTACCTTGTATCTTCGAGAGTTCTGCTGTTTTCGCATCTAATTTAACTACTAAGTCACTGCACTCTTTTCGCGCCGCCTCCCATACAGAATTTTCCCCCTTCTCGCGCGCTCGCCACCGCGGAAACTGTTTCTCATCCAAGTCCGATAAAAGCACATCTACTCCTTTTACAAAGACATCTTCATATTGATAGAAATCTTGTAGCGCACACCCTAAATCGTTGGCTCCCTCCACTGCACCCTTGGAAAGCCCCCTCGCCGCCGCCCGCAACGCAGCTATGTAAAAAGCGACATCTGCTCGAGCCTCCTTCTCTCCTTTCTCTCGATCCTGAACAGCAGCCCTCATGTCTTCGACCAACTCTCTTGGATCGAACTTAGGGAAATCTGTTGAGAGGCATCGTGATAGTTTAGAACCTTTTTCAGTAACGCTCGCTATGAATTGGTCTACGCGCTCCACATAACGGTTGACCGCGCCGTCCGCAGCTCTCGCCGTTTCTGGGAAACAAGGCTCAAGCTCTTGTTTTACGTAGCATTGTGCCCCAATCACTTGATTTCTGACCATGCATCCATCTTCTTCGAGGTTTCTAAGAGTGGATGCTATTACACGCTCGCATTCTTCTTTTTCTCCTCCATTTACAACCTGAACCATCCATTCCAGCCTAGAGTCTCGAAACACCTCTCCTGCTGAGGCTAGTGTGGAGGTTGTTTTCTCGACTATGTCTTCTGCCCGCTTTATACTGACTCTCAGCTGGGCTTGCGCCTCCTCATCCCCTTCTTCACGCAGAGCCTTTTCTAGTTGCTCTTTCATCTGACGTGCCCTACCATACAGCTCCTCTAGAGGGCGCTCCTCTAGTAGATCTTTCCATGGCCCACAACATTGATCGCGTAGCTTCTCTATTTGTTGCTTTAGCTGCGGTACCTCTTTAGCTTCCTCTTCCACCCTGCTCCTTGCTTCCTGGAGGTCTTTTCTCACCTCCTCTATTCGTTGCTTTAGCTGCGGTACCTCTTTAGCTTCCTCTTCCACCCTGCTCCTTGCTTCCTGGAGGCCTTTTCTCACCTCCTCTATTCGTTGCTTTAGCTGCGGTACCTCTTTAGCTTCCTCTCCCTGCCTGAGCGCAGAATCGCTCATATGGGGAAGAAGTGCCGGGAAATATTCCCGCATCTTAACCATCACCAACGACGCCATGTAACAAACTAGAATTTGTAGAGCACTTAAAACACCTGTGCCTGAAACAGTGGAAAACAAGGCGGACACTATGAACGCCCTTGGACATAACATCAAAGTCAAAGCCAACGCAGAGAGGACCGTTACCGCGTATGAGGAGAGCATGCGCCCCGGGCCAACCTGAGGAGAGAGGAAATCCTCACAACCCCCCCGAAAAAATGCTACTACACACTGAGTCACAACACGCACCACCGCAGGCACAGGAGAAGGGGGGAAAACCAAAAGAGCAACGCTAACTGCACCTGCAGTTACCCCAATGTGAACAAACCGATCATCCATAAAAAACCTCGCATAAGAATCAAAGGGGGAGATGGTCTCTCAAGGTGCATCTTGTTGTCAACAGAAAAGATGCCCTTGTGCCAGCAGAAATGCTTAATGATAAGGTGGTTCCTTAGTGATAGCCGGATATCACTCGCTTTCTTAGCTTGTTTGGTACATGTCCTTTCCCGTAAACCGACTTTTCTACGGCAAAGGCAACTATCAGAGCTTCTTCCACACATTGGTCTACACAATTTTTGGGGCAAGCTTCATATAATGTTTTGAAACGACAGAAACTATCTCGAGAATAACCCATAACTTTGTATGCTTTTGCTACATTACCAAGCGTTTTGACAAGCTTAAAAAGTCCGAGTTTGTTTTTGATGACCTTTTGCTTTTCTGATACTCCCCTTGGCCGCTCGCTTAAAATCTCGCCTTGTTCTTTGGGGGCGCGAAGCTTCAGTCTTCGCTGACCCAAATCGTTGTTGTGATACCTATTATGACTGTCCGATTATGTCTTATCTACCACGTATTATTTGATGAGCACTGCTCTTTCAAAAATGGGGTTATCTAGCTCTTGTTACTATTCCACGCACTCTCTCCATATCAGCTCTTACGGCCGCCTCCCACACCCCGCTTGTGCTTCACGCGCTCTTTCTATCATAGCAGATCTTGCTCTTACGGCTTCCTCTGCCTCCAGTCTCCTTGGCAACCCCCTCTCTCTCTCTCTTTCGGACCTTTCAGCGTAGCAAACTAGAATTTGTAGAGCACTTAAAACACCTGTGCCTGAAACAGTGGAAAACAAGGCGGACACTATGAACGCCCTTGGACATAACATCAAAGTCAAAGCCAACGCAGAGAGGACCGTTACCGCGTATGAGGAGAGCATGCGCCCCGGGCCAACCTGAGGAGAGAGGAAATCCTCACAACCCCCCCGAAAAAATGCTACTACACACTGAGTCACAATACGCACCGCCGCAGGCACAGGAGAAGGGGGGAGAACCAAAAGAGCAATGCTAACTGCACCTGCAGTTATCCCAACGTAAACAAACCGATCATCGTAAACAAACAGATCATCAAAAAACCTCACATAAGAATCATCCATAAAAAACCTCACATAAGAATCAGAGGGGGAGATGGTCTCTCAAGGTGCATCTTGTTGTCAACAGAAAAGATGCCCTTGTGCCAGCAGAAATGCTTAATGATAAGGTGGTTCCTTAGTGATAGCCGGATATCACTCGCTTTCTTAGCTTGTTTGGTACATGTCCTTTCCCGTAAACCGACTTTTCTACGGCAAAGGCAACTATCAGAGCTTCTTCCACACATTGGTCTACACAATTTTTGGGGCAAGCTTCATATAATGTTTTGAAACGACAGAAACTATCTCGAGAATAACCCATAACTTTGTATGCTTTTGCTACATTACCAAGCGTTTTGACAAGCTTAAAAAGTCCGAGTTTGTTTTTGATGACCTTTTGCTTTTCTGATACTCCCCTTGGCCGCTCGCTTAAAATCTCGCCTTGTTCTTTGGGGGCGCGAAGCTTCAGTCTTCGCTGACCCAAATCGTTGTTGTGATACCTATTATGACTGTCCGATTATGTCTTATCTACCACGTATTATTTGATGAGCACTGCTCTTTCAAAAATGGGGTTATCTAGCTCTTGTTACTATTCCACGCACTCTCTCCATATCAGCTCTTACGGCCGCCTCCCACCCCGCTTGTGCTTCATGCGCTCTTTCTATCATAGCAGATCTTTCTCTTACGGCTTCCTCCGCCTCCAGTCTCCTTGCAACCCCCTCTCTCTCTCTCTTTCGGACCTTTCAGCCTCACATTCCCCTTTTGTCCATATTCTTTCCCAACATGAGGGACAGCGTCTCAGCATGCCTGGAAGCCCCTGCATGCCTGGAAGCCTTATCCACTCGATGAGCGCTTTTCTCTCAAAAAGATGCCCACATCGATATAGTCTAACAGGCTCGGTCATTGGGGCTTGGAGGATCTGGCATCTTGCGTTGGGGCTCGGTGTGTCAGTTACCCGTTCAAAATAATTTTCAGTAGAAAATCCAAGGTGCAGATAATGGCGAAAATTAGCAAGCAAAAAGTACGTGATCCCCCCTGCTATGATCACTGAGGTCACTACCGTCGCACCTAGTCCAGATGGGTTTCCGCTACGGGCGCTGCGGACAGCCCATAAGAACAAGTTGACTCCCATATATGCGGGAAACCAAGCTAAAAATATGGCGGGGAGTAACATAAGCGCCTTAAGTGCAATGCATACGAAGATGTTTTGCACTGGATAGCTTGTGCGGAAAAGGAAAGGCGTCCGATCCCCTGGTGCAAAAAAACCTTCCATCCATTCTCTTACCATTTCAATGACCACGGACAGTCCTAAGGATGGCTGCTATCCCTATTAACGTTCTGCAAGGAGTCGCCAGAATAGAAAATAGAGGTATCTCCATCCAAACAGAGTCGTACACACTCGCAAGCAAGAAGCCAAAGAAGGCCTTGATAGCATAAGGAATGCTGTCCACAATCAAATGTGGACTACGCTCTTGTTCTAAATTTTGACTTGCACACAAACGATTATAGGCATAACTCAGCCCCCTTATTAAAGGCTACAAGACCGAACAGAAAGGGGTCATTGATAACATTGGAACCGCAGAAGCCGCGTTAAAAGCAGCAGAGATCTGTCATTCGTTGCCGGATGAATGTGCTGCTGTGCAAGAGGCAGTAGAATCTTACATTGAGAAGAGCTTAGAGTTTATTTCTGATGTTCTTCCGCAAAAATTTGGGGAACTATTCACCAATTTCTCAACACGTTACCTTTGGCCTAGTGCAAAAGAATTGGCTGGAGGCATGAAGGCTGCTGTTCAAAAACGAAAAAAAGAAAGGGAGGAGGAGCAAGGCAAAGTTGATTCTTGTATAAATAAATTGATTGCAAAGGGAGAGGAAGCGCAGCAGGACGTAAGCGTCATCGACCCTCTCAAGTGTGCGATAGAAGCTCTCAAGCAATGTGAAGACACCTTTGAAGAAAAATGGAGCGCACGTTTATCAGACCTGATCGAGGAAAAAGGCTGCCGCGATGGCAAGGGTATATGGATACTGCTCCTTAACAGTCAGAGCATCCAGAAGAACAAGATGCTGGATGAAATGAATCTGACAGACGGAGAAGCCAGGTAGGTAGCAGTTATCAGGCAAAGTTTCATTTAGGACAAATAACCTGTTTCTCAACAGGCCCAATAGTAGTAGAAGAAGACCAAGATCGCAGTACCACTTGTGCACTGTGCCGCCACCCGGTAGAGGCTACTACTGGAGAGAGGGATAAAGGCGAGAGAACTTCAGAGGGAATAGAGCTCTGGAGGGCGGAAAAGAAGAAAGACCACGGCAAGATATGTACTAGCAACTTTGTGGTGACTCTCTATCTCCCTTTCTCGGCTATAAACTATATTACGTCAATTTAAAAAACAGCTTAACCGACGGACAGCATGCACATTCACTTTTGGTCCATCTTGGGGAACATTTTTCCAGAACCCTTTATCTTTTGGGCAAGCCACCGATAGATCATGGTTGGTGCGTGCATTGGAAAAGATGTAATCAAAAAAAATCTTTTCAATTAAAACAAAAAAAAATAAAATCTTGCTAACTGGAGAGGTGGACTGTTGTGCACATGTTAATGATGAGCGGGATGGCTTATATCCTTCCAAGATGTTACAGCCGTGTTTGTGATTATCTCATCAACAATCAAAATTTTGGACAAGAGGGCAATGTCCCTCGTCTAATTTCCTGCGTCGCTCGGCACGTAGTTAATCGCTGTGTTGTCATGAGAAGATATTTCAATAATGCTTGGATCGACAGGCCCTTCGCAGGTTTGTGTTTTGCGAGCGCATACGATTCTGCTTGGATAGTGATACCTCTATTTGCTAAAGTTTTTTCGACCGTCCCTTTATGTTTGTCGCTGTCAAGTGCTTTCCTCTTCTCCCTCTTATTCGAATTGGCAAGAAAATGTATGGAGCTGGTCTTGGTAGAATTTCAAGTTACTCTACATGCTTCCCTGCGCACAAGTCTCTTAATGCCTAAACATGTGGTGCTCAAATATCTTGCGTGCACTGTGCGCCTCCTTTTTTACATATGCACACCCCTATACCTCTCATTTGTATTTCATGAGTTTAAATACACAACCATCGAATACCTCTTTCTCATGCTATTAATTTCGGCTACTGCTATTGGTCTACTCTGGACACATCTTGAACTTTGCATTGAAAAAATACGTACTTCGAATAACTCCAAATACCTCTTCGATCAGGTTGTACTAAATCCCGGAGAGACCCTCCCTGAATGCCCCATCATCGCAAGCCTACCACGTCGCCCTGTTATGTTGCGTAAATGTGGGCATATCTTTGATGAGGATGCGCTCCTTGCCCAGATAGCAAGCCAAGGCCGCAATGCCACCTGTGCACTATGTCGCCGCCCGATAGAAGCCTTGGTATAGAGAGAGGGATAAAGGCGAGAGAATTTCAAAGAAAATAGAGCTCTGGAGGGCGGGGAAAAAAAGACTGCAGCAAAATATGGGCCTGCTCAAGAAATAGAGGGTCGCTGGTGGATTGCCGAGGCAACTTCAAATAAAAACTCCTTAAAGGGGATAATCCCCTCATAAGAAATTGAGGATAAAACGAGTATGTTCAAATCCATACTCAAAGGAGAGCGAGATATGTTTGAAACCTGTGTAGAAGATTTAGCTCGCAAACAGATCACCCTTAGCGCAAACTACTACGTATCGTGAATTTTAAGAAATTATGTGCATCTCTAAAAAAAAGTGCTTTTCTGTGAGGATAGAGGTCGTAAAGGGTATCACATCGAATCAGGGTTTGCCACCCTTGAGTAGCTGTTAGTGGATGGAGAATTTGAGCGATCGGGAACTGGAAGTGCCCTCCCTAGGCCCCTGCACACAACGCGTTCCGGTGCCTAAATATGTGGTGTTTAGTGTTCTTGCACCCGCTATGCGCTCCATTTCCTACGCATGCGCAACCCTATTCCTCTCATTTGTATTTCACGAACTTAAATCCACAACCATCGAGTACCTTTTTCTCGTGCTATTAGCTTCGAATATTAGCCTTGGTACCCTCTTGATGGGTCTCGATACTTGGCTTGCTCGCATACTAAATACTTTGAATGCAGCCGGTGAACCCCTCTAGCTAAAAGCTATTGGCATAAAGAGAGAAAATTGTAGCAAAGTACGTGCTAACAACGTTGTAGGGAAATCACAGCACGCTCACCATTCAAATCCCATTCGACCCCCTCCGTCTCTCCAAAGTGGACCTCTTTTGCCAGCACCTCCCCTGTGATGTAGATCTCATGTTCTTCGAAGCATTTTTTCACATAAGGGGATGTCTCTATTCTCAGTGTGATACGATCTGTCACTTCAAATCCCTGATTTCTCCGCTGCATGTTGATTTTGTTTACGATCTCCCTAGCCAACCCCTCCATCAGAAGGGTATCGCTTAAAACTGTGTCGAGAATAATGGTCAGATCTCCTCTATTTGAAGCGACGAGCCCCCCCTTCACCTTGCGTTCAACCACCACATCTTCCGATGTGATGGAAAAAATCTTCTCCCCCACATCGAGCAGAGTTGTCCCTCCAGCTAATAGGACATCTGGGTCGAGTGAGGAGATCGCCACCTGTAGCTGTTTCATTAGGGGCCCGGCCCGCTTCCCCAAAGTGCGAAAATTAGGTCTTATCGACACCTCGACAAATTCCCTCTCTTCCGCATGATATTCTGTCTCTTTTACGTTGAGCTCCTCCAGAATGAGAGTCTCTTGCTTTTTGAGACGCTCTATCATCTCTGCATCTGAGGAGATTAAATGAATTTTTGACAACGGCTGCCTTACTTTCAATTTATGCTCCTTACGCAAAGCATGACCCATGCTCACAACACTCTGGACGCAAAGCATCTCCTTTTCTAACGTCCTATCTCGCAAATTATCCTCATAACTGGGGAAATCACACAGATGTACAGAAATGGGGTCAGCACTCTTTCTCAGCGCCTGATAAATCGCATCACTAATGAAGGGGACAAAAGGAGCCGCAACTTTCGAGAGTGTGAGAAGAACAATGTAGAGGGTCTCAAAAGCGCCTCTACGATCATCGAGATTTTTGTCACTCCAAAATCTGGTGCGATTACGCCTAATATACCAATTAGTGAGTTGTTCAATAAAGAGCAAAAGGGGCTCAATCGCTTCACTTAAAACATACCCACCCATCCCCCGTTCTACGTCAGCAACAAGCTTTTGCAGACGAGATAAAATCCATCGGTCGATATCTGTTATTGATACCCCACCCTCTCCCTCTCCGGGCCTCCACTTATAGATATTGGCGTAGATCGACAAGAAGTGGTAAGCGTTCCATAGGGGGATCAGAAATTGCCGAAGAACAACCTCCACTCCTCTTTCAGAAAATCTAAGGTCATCTCCCTGAACAGCTGGGCTATGGAGCAGATAGAGCCGCATAGCATCTGCACCATACTTGTTCATGATAAGCTCTGGATCGGGATAATTTTTAAGACGCTTTGACATTTTAGCGCCATCTTTTGCTAAAACGATACCATTAACCACAACATTTTTAAACGCAGGTTTATCGAATAGGGCCGTCGACAAAATATTAAGAGTGTAAAACCAGCCACGAGTCTGATCCATTCCCTCTGCGACAAAATCGGCGGGGAGGGCTTTTAGGGTCTTCTTCTTATTTTCAAATGGAAAATGATTCTGTGCATAGGGCATCGATCCAGACTCGAACCAGCAGTCAAAAACCTCGGAGATGCGCATGTAGACCTTTCCCCCCTCCTCAAAGGTCAAATCATCGATATGGTGCCGATGAAGATCTGAGACCTTCTTGCCGCTACGTCTCTCCAGGTCTTCAATGCTACTGATCACAATAATATCGCCACTACTGCTGCGCCAAATAGGAATGGGCGTCCCCCAATAACGATTACGACTAATCGCCCAATCGCGCGCATTTTCCAGCCACTTCCCAAACCGCCCCTCTTTAACGTGGGAGGGCACCCAATGAATATGTCGATTGACTTCTAAGATCTGTTCCTTAATTTTTTCTACGGAGACGAACCAAGTCCGCACCACCCTATAGATGAGTGGGGTATCGGAACGCCAACAGCAGGGATAGCGGTGGCGGATCCTCTCTTGCCTAAACACCCTTCCTTTATCCTTGAGTTGTTTAATCAGTTTTTTGTCGGCATCTTTTACATAAACCCCCTCAAGGTCAGGGACCTCATCTGTAAACTTGCCGTTTTGGTCTACGGGGCACACCCAACCAATGTTCGCATTAGCACAGGCAAAAAAGTCAGCCTCTCCGAAGGCGGGAGCACTATGTACAATACCCGTTCCTTCCTTATCACTCACAGAAATATCGGTGATAATAGTAAAAGCATTTGGGCTGGGGTGCTCGATGAAATAGTCAAAAAGTGGTCGATAGTGCCTTCCCCTAAGAGCCGCCCCCTTAAAGGTGCCGAGTAGCTCTACCTCCCCCTCCCTAAAGTAAGAGTTGAGCCGCTCCCTCCCAAGAACATACTGCCTTCCCTTATTATCTCTCACTTTCACATACTCAATCTCCTCTCCTACCATCAAACTGAGATTGGCGGGAAGGGTCCAGGGGGTGGTCGTCCACACCAAAAGATAGGTTAGAGGGTCGTCGACTAGGGGAAAGAGGAGTGTGATAGAGGGATCATCCACCTCCCGATAATTGAGGTTAGCTTCAAAATTGGAGAGCGGTGTGCCCAGCCTCGCGGAAAATGGCATCACCTTTACCCCCTCGTAGACGAGCCCTCGCTTCCAAAGCTCTCCAAACACCCACCACACAGACTCCATAAAGGCCCCATCCATAGTACGATAGGCATGATCGAAGTCGACCCAACGCCCCATTCGATCTACGGTCAACTTCCACTCCTTAGCATATCTAGCAACAATGGCACGACAAGCCTCATTAAATGATGCAATCCCAAACCGTTCAATTTCAAAGGAGCCTGAAAGGTCATGTGCATTTTCAATTTCACTCTCCACGGGGAGGCCATGGCAATCCCACCCGAAGTGGCGGGGGACATAGAACCCCTTCATCGTTTTATAGCGGGGCAAAACATCCTTGATCGTTCCGGCGAGCAGATGCCCATAATGAGGCAGCCCCGTTGCGAATGGAGGACCATCGTAGATGGTGAAAAGGGGAGAATTTTTCCTTCGCCGCACAGATTCTTGGAATATCTTTTCCCGCTTCCAAAAAGATAGAATACGCTCCTCTCTTTGAGGAACACTCTCCGCTCTATTTTCAAACATAGGAGTTCATGGTAGTGCTATAGGCATTATTAATCAAAAAAAATCACCACATCAACCCCTTGATAAAAAATAAGATCGAACCGTCACGCGCCTGCTCCTAGATGTAGACGCTTGATACAAATCCTAACAAATATTACCCTTGCGGGGGAGATCTTGGGTGTAGGTCCTAGCGAAAGTGTGACTAGCCAAATAACCCTAAGATATGGTAGAATTACTGGCGGGGGTGTACAGGTTTCGACTTGGGAATGAAGTTTCAGTGGCATGTAGAGGATTTCGGTTGGCCTCTTAAAAAAGCCGAGAAGCCATAACTGGCAGAAAAGAAAGAGCCGAGGTCATCTCTCTCTTCGGAGAAGAGAACTGCGATCTCGCAGCTATTGCTGCTTAAGATCTAATCCATCTTTAGTAGCCGGTAACTTATGATTGGACCAAGGATTGTAAAATTGCCGTCATAAATCTTGGTGTGGGCACTAAGCCTTGATCCCCAGGGTTAGTGTTTCGAGATTAAAGGGGATGTGTGTGGTCCAAGTAGGGTTCCTTATAGCAAACCCCACACTATATCTTAAGGAACTAAGCATGTAGTCATTGTTATGGAATTTGCTGAGGACGAGAGTTCGATTCTCTCCACCTCCATTTTGGGAGCACCCAAGAAGTGCGTACCCCTGAAACGTCGACATTGATTGCCGATCTGCCTAAATCTTTTATATTGAGTCGATTTAAGCTAACTTGTTCGCTCTGGTCGACGAACAGCATACATATTTGAGCAAATTCCATTTGGAGGCACATTTTTTCAAACCCCCTCATTTCTTGAGCAGGCCCATTACTATTGGATTGCCCTCCCCATCGACTAGCAAGCGTAGAAGAGACTTCTTGCCCTTAATATCCTCGCCCTGCTTCCTTCCCTCCTCCTGGGGCTGAAGGAAAAAAATCCATTCACCGCAACTTGCAAGAGGGCTACTTTTTGGGTTGTAATACCTATTTTTATCAGTCCGGCCATTACCTTGTTGAACACATCATTTTTTCATCCAATTGTGAACTGTGACACGGGAAACAAAAACGTTAAAATACCTTGGTAGATCACATCGACATTTCGTGGTAAGGATGAACAGCTATAAAAGTGCTAGATTTTTCTTAAGTCACCTCTAGAGGCCCCTGTTTCTTGGAGAAGTTTTAGGTTCATCAACATTAAAATCTAAAGCCATTGTTCACAAGTCAAGCGGTTTAAATTTCATACATGCCCCTCGTTGCTGAGGTTCCCCTGGACGTATGCCCTGCAATTCCAAATAAAACCTTGCACCGTTTTGTCGCGATATGTAAAAATAATTTTTCGTTACCGCGAATGAAGGCTGAATTATGAATGTGGCAAGAAACATTGTTGGAATCGCCTTTGGCACAGCACACTATGGAATGCATGCTGCCGTCTCTGGTGCAGCTGGTGGCGGTATGCCAATGGCAATTTATATGATAGGGGCAACGGTAGCCTCCGCTGTCGGCATGATTGCCAGCATAGCACAGTCAAACATTGAAAGTATTGCCTTGTGCTACGGAGGAATCACTGCCGGCATAATCTTTTGTGGGATTCTTGTGGAGTGCGCCCTGGGTCATATTTCCTCCCTCTTGGTGATTCATGGGCAGGGGCGGCCTTGCACCACAATAGACTGGGTGATCATATGGACGGCAATAATATTACCAGCGATCAGCACACCAATCCTAGTAGGAATTTTTTTCCCTGGTCTTAGTGTCAGTTATCTTGAATTTGGCATTTCTGTGCTCTTAGGATGTTTGATACCATGCTTAGTAGTTACGGTGTTCTTGCTCCCGCTATTTCCACTTCCAAGCTATTGGTGATTGATTATACCATTTTAGAAGAAATAATTTCGCAAAATAAATCTGGCAAGGGAGTTATTTGGATGGTACTTGTGGGGGGTGAGCGTATTTGGATCGGATGATTTTTTTGATGCAGTAGCTTCCGGGCTTGTAGGCGAGTTTGCGAGTGATCTCTTTCCTGGTTGCTCCAAGAAGATGCACGGGGGTGTGTTGTAGAAGTATGCGCTGTGCCCGATCGTTGTGATGTGTGTGGCAACGCTTAAATGGCCCTCGCTGCTAAGGCCACCTTATTCTATTGATATGCAACTACATGCGTCGGTTTTTCCAAAAGTCGAGGGTTGGAAAGGTTTAGAAGATGCGTTCGACCCAATGGCCCTTTTGATATGGAAATAACTCGCAAAAAGTTTTTCTTGTACTATCCACCTGTAGCTTGGCTTATGAAGCAAATCCATTGTTTTGATGCACGTCAACTATTTTGTGAGATGAGTCAGAAAAACGAGCGAGGGTCATTGAAAAATTGGGAACAAATTTTTACAAGGAAGGATTTGAGCAGCGCACGCCGGCATCAGCCATCCACTTTTTCTTGCATCAATGAAATTATTCATGCGCCCGCGAAGGATTCTGCCGCAGAGAGACAAATGTCTTCTCAGACATTGACTGTTTGCAGGTAGGCCTTGGTCTCTCCCCATAGAAATGTGACGGGAAAGCATTTTTTAATATGAAAGGCCCCTCTGTCGTAGTCTGCCAATGGATAACTGATGCTCACTATGCGCGTCCCCTCTGGAAGGGTTTTGAGCTTAGAGATAAGTGGATAGATTTCTTCTTCATTGAGGGTTGTGCCATAGAGGTAAACTATTGAGGCTGTGGGAATGTTCATCAGAGTAAAGTCTGAGCAGATAAGAGAAATGTCCTCCAGGTTGTGTTGAGTAGCGATCTGCCTTGCACGTTCTACAAACAGAGGGATTCTTTCCACCCCAATCACCCTGCATCGGAAAAAGTGATGGAGAAAGAAGATCCCGCGACCACGTCCAAATCCTAATTCTAGGTATATGTCGTTGGGATGGAGGGCAGATGCTCGTGCAACCCTCTCATAAGTGGGTAGTGGGGTCTCTCCATAGGTATGGACACTATCCTCCCCTCTACGACGCAAATAACATTTACTGATTGTGTAGGGACTCCTAAAAAGGTAGGTTTTGGTGAGTGAGCGATCGAGGCGAGAGAAAGCGACATCACAGTAGTAGCGCCTCTTTACTGCGCGTTGTAACATAACCTCTTTAAAGGCATATTTGAAGATGTCGCTGACTCTTCCCATCATCCTACCCTTAACTGTCGTACACGAACTTATCATAGTGTTTGTCTTTTTAGCATCTCCCGGAAAAGCCCCACCTCACCTATCAGCTCCTGAAAAGAGCCCGACTGCACCACTCTCCCCCCCTCAATAACGTAGATGTAATCTGCATCTTTGACGGTGCTTAGACGGTGGGCAATGACAATACGCGTCATGTTAAGCTCCCCTATATTGTGAGTAATTTCATTTTGAGAACGATTATCTAAAGCGCTAGTCGCTTCATCGAATAGGAGGATTCTGGGGTTAGGAAGGATGGCCCTCGCAATCAAAAGTCGTTGCCTCTGACCTCCAGAGAGAGTCTCTCCATGCATGGGGATAACCGTATGTAATCCCATGGGGAAATTTTGAAGATCTCTCTTAAACCCTGAAAGGGTCATAGCACGATCGATATCCTCCTCGGAATACCTCCCCCCCGCAACCAAATTTTGATAGAGGGTTCCCGCGATGATGCCTCCCTCTTGTAAAACTGCCCCCATCTGTTTGCGCACTTCATGGATATCGAGGTGGGCGAGTTCTTTATCATTGAAATAGATTGCCCCCGAATGGGGGGTCTCAAACCCCAAAATGATCCGAATGAGCGTGGATTTTCCGCTCCCAGAGGGGCCCACAATACCCACCATTTGCCGAGGATGAATGCAGATAGAGATATTGGTTAAAACATTGCCCCCTCCCTTCTCATAGCTAAATGAGACGTTATCGATACGGATCATCCCTGTCAATGGGCCGGGGCTACTCTTTTTCCTCAAAATCTCCGGGGACTCCTCTGCAATTACATGGGAACGTTTCCAGAAAGAGGTGATAGGAGATATGTGCATAATGGTGTTGCTGAAAGAGAAAATAGCGGTGGAAAGAGTCATAAAGGCGGTGTTAAATGCCAAAAAATTTCCTGTGGAAAGGTGTTCATGAACCTCCATACGCATGATGAATACGGCAAAAATCACGACGAAGGAGAGCGAGGGGAAAATGGCCATAATCGTAGCAATCACGCCTTGGATATTCAGAACGCACATCTCGAGAAACTTCGATTTAGAAAAGGCCTTCGCCCAATAAGAGAAGGCATTATTTTCAGCGCCAGCAACTCTCAGCTTAGAAATTCCAGACAGAATCTGGACGAGTGCGCCATTGATCCTCCCCTGCATTTCATAGAATTTTTTCTGTGTTCTAACTTTTAGACGTGCACAAAAATAGGTAATTCCCAAAGCGAGAATCAGGATCCCTACCCCGATTACACTCAGTTTTACCGAATATATGGCCATGACAATGATATAGAGTAAAGAAAAAATCCCGGTAAGGATAGATTGAACTGCGCCATTGCTTAAAAATGGGCGCATCTGTTCTACGGCCATGACCCGCTGCAACAGATCCCCCGCAGTAAAGCGCCGGAAAAATTTTGCGGGAAGTTTGAGCAGTCGGTCCCACAGTGCCGGCTGCATCTGAGAGCTGAGGAGTCCATCTACACGCCCCACTACTAATGCCCTAAAATAGAAAAATAGAGAGGCGCCCAGGGCGGAGAGTCCTATTCCCAATATCACCTGCATGAGAAGGGAGAGATTAGCATTGGGGATAGCATTGTTGAAGATGACCGAGACACCGATCGGGAGAAATAGTGAAAACAGGGAAGAGATAAAGCCATAGAGCATCAGGCTCCCCAAGGCCCACCTATTTTGCTTTAGGTAGTATGAGATAACTCCCCTTCCCTCACGCAGATCGTCGGGGATGGCAGCATAAAAGCTGTAGGCTGTAGGACAAAGCTCCTGGGCAACCTCCTCCCGGACCCTTTTCCTCATTCCAGGCCCGATGACTTCATAGGTGTTTAAATGGTTCTGGATGATGGCAACGGGAATGCGCCCCCTCCCATGAAAAGCCAAGAGCGGGCCCGAATCTTTCTCCCACCACGCAGAGGCGCTCAGGGAAACCTCTCGCACGCATGCTCCAGCACTTGCTGCAAGCTTTGTAATGCACTCCTCTACTTCGGCACCCTCCCCTTGCCCTGCGGCAGGACAATGCCAAGAGAGACCAAGGCTCTTCAAGACGAGGTGAAGGGCGCGCAGCAAGGGGTGGTCGGGGCTACCGCTCATCTGTTTTTCGGATCTCTCAGGGTTGAGAACAGAAGCCATCTTGTCGAGAGCGTCGTGGAGCATCTCCCCCTGCAGGCGTCGTTTTTCCCTAAAGCGTTGAAACTCATGTCGTTCGATGGAGCTTTGCCGTTCCCAAAGAAAACATCCCAAAAATTTATGGAAATCATCGAGCGTTGAAGGCCACCTCCACCCGCGCACTATCTCCTCGGTGTTGCATACATGGAGTGTGGTGGAGTGGAGTGCGAGAAAATAGAGGTGGGGAAGGAGAGGAAAGGGGGAGGAAGGAGCAAATTTATATGGACCCAGGAGCTGAAACTCCCCGCCTCCTTTGCTTGGGAGTAGCCATAAGATCTCTTCTTCCCTCTTTCCCATTCTCAGGCTCTTATCCCCCTTCAGAGTGAATATCTTCCCACGCTCCATCCTCACACCTCCCTCATGAGAGATCCAATAGTTGGGTATCACTTCGGGGGAGGGAGAGAAGATAGCTCTAAATTGGCTGAGCCAACGAGTCAAAACGAGAGAGAATATCCCCTGTGTGGGAAAAGAGGCTTGGAGCTCTTCAACGGCAACCTCCCACAATATCGCCTCCCCTTTAGTGGAAATGAACATTTCATAAGAAAAGGGGCCTCCTTTTCCAACATCGAAGAGCAGATGCTCCTGGTGGATCATGGAAATGAAGGTAGGCCGCCCCTCTATCGCCTTCATTTTCCTCGCAGCAAAAAGACCCATCGAGCCCCTTTCGACATACCACACCCTCCCCCTCCTCCCTCTGGATAGAGAAAATCGGTAGTTGTCGGGAAGTTCTAGCCGCCTGCCCTCTTCGAAAAAACCCTTACTCAGCATCTGCCCTGTCACTTTCGATGAATTGGAAATAGATCCCCTGTTGACGCTTTAATTCTTCGTGCTTTCCCCGCTCCATCACCTCGCCACGCTCCAGGACGATAATTTCATCACAATCTTTAATGGTACTGAGGCGGTGTGCTACCATCACCGCCGAACATCCCCTCTTGTGGATGTTTTTTATCACATCTCTCTCGGTATTAGAGTCTAGGTCACTAGTCGCCTCGTCCATAATTATGATGGAAGGGTTGATTAGAAGGGCTCGGGCAATCTCCAAACGCTGTCGCTGCCCTCCACTTAAATTGCGCCCCCCTTCGATCAGCTCCGTCTCATATCCCAGGGGTTTCTTTAAAATGTCATGGTGAATAGAGGCATCTTGCGCAGCTTGAATCACGATATTGTCGGGAACCGACCGATCATCCCATAAGGTGATATTCTCCCGAATTGTACCACTAAACAGGAAAATCTCCTGATCCACACTCGAAAGGGAGCGCTGCATCACCTCTGCAGGATAACTGAGATAGGGCTTGCCATCATATAAAATTTCACCACTCCAGGGCTCGAGCAACCCCGTTGCGAGTTTTGCAATCGTCGACTTACCACACCCCGAAGAGCCAACAAGAGCTACCCTACGCCCCGGCCTAATCACCATATTTAGCTCTTTTATAAGAGGGGGAGAGAGTGGGCTATATCCAAAGGTCACGTTCTTAAACTCCAGGCATCCCTCCAACTTCACCCTCTCCTCTCGCCTCTTTTCCCTGTTGACATAAAGGCGATCAATCGGATTTTTTAGTACGTCATTGAGGCGTAGTAGCTCTACCTTGAGAAATTGGATTGTCTGGCCAAAATTTACAAATTGCGCTACCGGTTGCAGAAAATTTAATAGAAGAATTTGCAAAGCCATCAAGGTGCCAATGCTCAGATGTCCCTCCATCGCACGCAACCCACCAATTCCCAGGAGTGCCGTGAGGGCAAATCCTTGGAACAAAATGGGTGACGTGATTAGAATGGCATCTTTTCGGCTAATCTCCTGTAGAGAGTTAATTTTGTTCGCATCAAATCCTGCAAAGAGGGAGAAGGCATGGCTCTCCGTTCCCGTCGCCTTGATCATCTCGATCTGTTGAATCGTCCCGACAGAGCTCGCAGTAACCATCGAAAGCTCCTTTTGAAGCCTCGCATAGGTATCGGTCCGGCTACGTTGAATCATACGCATCACCACTAAGCTTCCTAAGCCGGCAAGGATCCCAATGCTCGCTACAGAAAAGTCATACATGAACATCACGACCCCATAAAATATCACCAAGAACACCTGAATGGTCGTTGTGGCTAGTGCCCCCGTCATCATTTGCGCGACAATATTATTCTGCCCTACACGATTTGCAATCTCTGCGGGGAAACGTTGAGTATAGAATGAGACGGGGAGGCGCAAGATGTGCCATAAAAAGGAGCTAGAGAACCGGATGGAGAGGGAGATATTAATCCGATTTAAAAAATATTGTTGTAGCCACGTTAGAATGCCCCCCACACACATAGATAAGAGCATTCCAATTAAAAACTGAGTTTTCCATGGCAAAATATTAGAAGCTAAGACGTTATCGACAAAGATTCTGGTGAAAATAGGAATTGAAAGTCCAGGGATTAACAAGCATATCCCCGCAATGAAGAGATATAAGAAGGAGAGTTTCTCCTCTTTGAGCCGTCCCATTATGTCGCCCATCAAACTTGGACTCTTGCCCCCCTTTGTAAATCGCTCAGTCACCGTAAAGTGGAGGACCACGCCAGTGTAACTCTCATCAAATTCTTCGTAAGTTACCCTCCTAGGGCCAAATGCTGGATCATTGAGATATACGCCCCTCTTCCCAAAACCCTCCAAAATAAGGAAGTGATTATAATCCCAGAAGATGATTGCCGGCCGATTGCACTGGTATAACTCCGAGAGTCCCTCACGCATTCCCCTGCCATGAAGACCATATCTCTCTGCAGCACGGATAAGGTTGAAGGCATTGCTTCCATCGCGCGAGACCCCACACTGCTCACGTAATTGCTCTAAAGGCACATAACGCCCATAGTAGGAGAGGAGTATCGCAAGGCAAGCTGCACCACACTCCACATTTTCCATCTGAATCAGCGTGGGCGTCCTCGCCCTCCAAAAATTTTTAGGTCTGAGAGTTCCTTTTCTTTCCATGTGCTAACCTCCTACCTTTTGAAGGGAATGAGGTAGGAGATAGGGCGTTTGCTCTCGACCGTCACGCGCACAGTTCCCATCGCGCCAGGTGATAGGGTATGAGGGGGGCCCTGACCAAAGCTCCACACCAACCTAGAAGGATTGTCGGGGTTGAGTTGTGGTTGAACGATGATTAATTCAACCGAAGAGCCTTTGGTTAAATCTTCTCTCAACTTCTCTGACGGGATCGCCTTGAGCTGGTTGGAAGTGGAGGATACCGCATAGGGAGAGACATGCTTGACGCTTCCAACCACTTGGCCATATTTTTGCGTATCAACCGCACCCAAATCCATCGTTACAAACATCCCCTCTTTGATCCGCTCTCCCACCGCCGTAGAAATAAATCCATACATCACTAAATCACTTGGATAAATCTCCGATTCAAACCATAGCAGCACCTCTCCCACCCTGACATACTCACCACTATTCACGCTCATCTGAAAGATCTTTCCATCTCTGGGAGCAGAAATGACCACTCCCGTGGATAGTGCTACTAGAGGGGAACCACGGGGGACCTCCTGATCAATCTTAACGAAGATCTCCTTCACCACGCCCCCTTCAGGGCTGTTAATAGAAAATTGCCCATTGGGAGATAATAAAATTCCATTTCCCGTCACAATTATGGGAATCTGACCGATCACAGACCACACCAAAACAGATAAAATGATCACAACCATCGCAGAAAGGACTATCCATCCACGTAGACTTACCACGACGAGCAGCTTGTTTAGTTGTGTCGGAGACGAGAGTTTTGCAACAGAATCGTGTCTAAAAATCTCTTTTCCCATACCTTTTGGATAACAATTACACTATAATAGATTCAAGGGGTGTCAACATAGCACCGAAATGTTGTATTTAATTTTCAGGGGAAGTTCAAGGAACATACACAATTTCTGAGCATCAACACAATGCTCTCATATTCTCACAATCGTGAGTCAATTTAGGCCAACCTATTTGCTCTAGCGATATAGATAGCACACATATTCAAGTCGTATCCCACCCGAAAAGGCATCTTTAGAGGTGTTGAAAAATGCATACCCCTGAAGCATCGACATTGATTGCCAATATGCCTAAATCTTTTATATTGAGTCAATTTAAGCCAACTTATTCGCCTTAACCGACTGGTAGTACGCGCATTTGAGTAATATTCCATTTGGGGGATGTTGAGAAATACACACCTCTGAAGCATCGATATTGATTGCTAACATGCCTAAATCTTCTACGTTGAATCAATTGAAGCCAGCTTATTTGCCCCAATGGACGGGCAGCACATATATTTGAATAATATTCCATTTTAGGCCCATTTGAAGGAAAATTTTTTCAAATCCCCTTATTTCTTGAGCAGGCCCATCTTTTCAAAACCACTCATTTTTGAACAAGCTCTCCAGAGATAAATCTCCTCGGCCCTTAGATTAGTTTGCACAGAGCACACACCTGAGCTCAGATCAATTTATTTATAAATACTTCCTGTCCATTCGCCATGTAGCACAACCACCGCAGAATTTACGACATTATCACTTTGCGCTCGCAGAAGACAAAAAGATATTGACGAAAATGTGCAACGTATGCGAGAAGTCACTCTCAATTTTTGCAACACGACTCGGTACGTGTCACAAGGCTGTTCAGTGGACATATGGGTTCCTGCTCGGTAGTCGCGGGGTCGGGCCGTCTATTAACTAAACAAAGTGAGGTATAAAAATGACAAGTGTAGCGCCTTATCAAAGTTCCCAACTCCCAACGGAAGTATACCCTCCCCCCCTGGCAGTACAACATTTACAAAGCAATTCATCGGTTCCCCCATTGGCTGATTGGTATGGCAGGCTGTATTGTTCCCGCTACGAGAACTCTGATGACACCCTGGGATGTTTGCCCCCGGGAAAAGGTGAACTAGTGGCTAAATTTGTCAAAGAGCAGCTCAGAGGATCTCCTCTCAACAGAAGGCATATAGTTGAAGTTGTAAAGCGAGTTTATGGGGAAAACCCGAGGGTAGTGGTTTCCGCTCTGCGCGCGAAAGAAGTACCCGAGGGATCTATTGATAAAATAGTACGGTACATCAGAAGGCTGCGAGAAAATGTGCAACCTTTACCATTACCTCGTACGTCCGCTGTAGCTTGCAAGACATTTTATCCTCGGTCGTCAAGAAGACTTGCGCGATCGCTCGGGCAAACTTTCGGAAGGGAATGTCCTGGAATACAACTCAGCCACGCACAACTTCTAGGCGGCGCGTGTCGTCTGCTACTGGAAAGAGTACCTTATACAACATTTAGGTTCTTCAAGAAGCTAGCCGGCGATCGAGGACTAGCCGGGGCATGCCAGTGTGCTAAGTCAGCGCTGCACTCGGTCAGAGTGCGGATGGGTAATTTCTCATTGGGGAAAGCTCGAAAGTTGAGCCGTGACATACGTAAATTGGCAGATCTCTCGGCCTTTAGGATGAGACCGGCCCTTTTATCTCTTCTTGGTCAGCTTCAACGAGGCAGCATAGAAAGTGCCTCTTCAAGGCAGAAAAAAGACGCATCAAGGCAATTAAGAGGTATTTTGACGGCACCCTTCGGTGGCAAGTCGGTACAACGCCAACAGCAGATATATGAATGCGTGGAAAACTGTAGTCCAGGGCTCAATGAAAAAGCAAAGCGTGGCCCTTGTGAATTTCCAGAAGCCCCCCCCGAAGAGGTGAAAGGACGTTGTAAAGACGGTGTTCGCGAACTACGAGAATCCACACAGGAAGTCGCGGATATGCTGAAACGAGAAGCCCTGAGCCACGACGTGAGGAACGCACACCGTAAGAGGAAGGCTGGGGCAGGGACTACATGAGCCACATGAGGTAGGGCGAAGGCGCGTAAGGCGGGCTGTGTGACTGTGGAATATAACCTTCTTCGCTCTTTGCCCTGCCGCCCTCGGCAGGAGGGGGTGCTGACCACTTCATGTGGTGGTATGCCGGGTTTGTGCTCTAGTCGAAAGTGTGGCGCGGGGTTTTTTTCTATCGAGCCCTAGTTGCCAAAATTACGTATCGGATTTCCCCCCTGATTTCGTGCCTTCCACGAAATCAGGGTTAGGGGGACCCGTTTAACCCAGTTAGAAAAATGGCGTCCTGTACCCTGATCAGTCGCTCGAAATTGTGAGTGAGCGCCTGCATAACTCCCGGAAATTGATTCTTGGCTAATGCCTATGTAGCGAGCCCGCTTGCATTGCCAACGAAAATGCTCCTTCGCAAAATATTCTTTGCTTTGTGAATAGCGTCGATCTCTCTCAAAGTCTTTTCCCCTCATATTGTTTTTTAAAATTGCCTTGCTGACACATCCATTTTGCTTCATGGTCAGAGAGGCTTCCTTGCTACAATAACCTTTGTCACCAAGCACCATTCCCTCCTTCGGGCAGATATGTTTAAGCGCTTTACCATCAGGTGCATTTGCTGGAGTCACGGCAACTTTAGTAATCAGCCCCAACTTCATCATGCACGGGGGATAGGTATCTTTTGGACCCGTACCAAAACTTTGTTTTCCCTTTGCACCCAATCCTCGCTTGTTTATCGTTAGCCACCTTTTTTGCTGTTTTTTTGTTGAAGACTTTAAGTTTTTTTCTATTGCCTTGTCTCGCTCTATTGCATAGACTCGTCTTGGAGATAATTTGTGATGCATCTACGAAATTAAATACCTCTGCAATGAGTCCATGGCTTTTCAGTTGGGCTATTAAAAGGCTTCAAACAACCCGGCTAACCGCTTAGTTCCAATCTTAGCTCTTAAGTGTAAGAAATAAGTATGATCCGGCCTCTTCTCTAGTAGGGAAAAGCCACAAAAGAATTTTCCTACATTATTTTCCTTAGCAAAACTCGCTCCAATTCTCGGTCGCTCAAATTCTCCATCCACTGTAGCACGAGAGCGGCAAACCCTGATTCGATGTGATACCCTTTACGACCTCTATCCTCACAGAAAAGTGCTTTTAGAGGTGCGCATAATTTCTTGAAATTCACTAATGCGTAGCAGTTTGCGATAAGGGTGATTTGCTTGCGAGTTAAATCTTTTACATGGGTTTCAAACATACTCGTTTTATCCTCAATTTCTTATAGGGGAATTAACCCCTTTGAGGGGTTTTTTGTTTGAAGTTGCCTCTAGAAGAAAATCCATCAGCGGCCTTCTATTTCTTGAGCAGGCCCGTAATACCAAGGGGGGGGGGACAAAATTTTAGGGGTGAAAGGAGAATTTCTATTTGAGACTGCTCTCGACTAATGCGTGACTTGAAAGCACGCAATAATTGCTTCAAAGAAGCTCTGAGGAGATAAGGAACCCAGTTTGACTTTGAGCTTAATGGGACACATTGATTTATAATGGAACATCGTTGCCAAACGATTTACAAACATCTAAGCTCCAAGGGCCTGAATGTTTTTTGAATTACGATTAACGCGCGATTTGTTAGGAAGACAGAAACTGAAGGGACGTCGACTTGCTAGCGCCCTCGTTTTTATGGGCCTGCTCAAGAAATAAGGGGGATTGAAAAAACGTCGCTTCAAACGGATCTAAAATGGGATATTACTCAAATATGTGTATTGTTCGTCCGTTAGGGCAAATAAGTCAGCTTAAATTGACTCAATATAAAAGATTTAGGCATACTGGCAATCAATATCGGTGTCTCAGCGGTGTGCATTTCTCAACAGGCCCTTTATGTCCTGTTCCTGGGGTTTCGATAAGTCTAAAGGGGGCGTTGAGATGAAAGGGGACACCACTGATACGTTGGAGGATAAGCGCTAAAAGGAGCGTTCTCCTCAAAGCACTCTCCTTGCTGTCGCATAGTAGATTCAGCAGGTACTCACGCCAACAAAATGTCGCATGTGCAAATCGGGGGGATGTCTTATCTACCTACACAGCAAAGCGAGGTTTTGAGGTGAATAACCGCTCTTCATCTTAACCGCTAGTTCTTAAAGAGCCAAGAGAGGATCATTCTCTAGAGAGCGCCATTATCACTTTGCGCTTACAAATGCGCAAAACGTTCTTTACACAAAATCACAAATTGCATATCGAACTGTGGGTATGAAGACAGATTTAAAGCAAGCGAGAATATGGGCTCAGATCATCCGCAAAATCTGGGATGATCCCTCCATTAAGACAGAGCTTATGGACGATCCCCGCTCCTTCTTGGAGGAGTATGGGTTGGATCTGTCTGTGCACCAAGCCCTTCATATCTTAGAAAATACAGATACGCACCTACACCTAGTGATCCCCCAAAAGCCCCCCAAGGAAATTTCTGATGAAATACTCAGCCATATCGTGGCGGGGCTGCATTACATATAAATTCCTGGGGGAAATCGCGGGGCTCTGAGACGTAAATCTATTACGATTTGGAACAAATCATGTGATAGCTCATAATTGTCGAGTATGCAACTCAACGTGTGGATCCAAGAATTTTTGTCCTTCATTGCTTCCGAGAGGGGGCTTTCGCCCAATACAATTTTGGCGTATGGGAGAGACCTGAGGCGTTTTGCAGAATCTATCGGAGAGAGGGAGATCTCTGAGAGAGATATCATCGACCACTTGAGCACACTTAGAGAAGGAGGGTATGCGAGTAGTTCTATTTATCGTGCAGTGATGGCACTGACAATGTTTTTTAGGTTTGTGCAGCGTGAAGGGGGAATAAAATCTGATCCGACTCGGCTTCTCTCCCCTCCAAAAATATCTCAGTTAATTCCCACCATCCTCTCCCAGGAGGAGGTACAACGCCTCATTGAGATGCCCGATACTTCAAATGAGGAGGGGTTGCGCGACCGGGCAATTTTAGAGACGTTGTATGCAACTGGCATGCGTGTATCGGAGCTCTGTGCCCTTCAAGTACACGACGTGGGGGAGGCTGAGGTGCGCATAAAAGGGAAGGGGGGAAAAGAACGTATTATACCGATTGGCGAACAAGCTCTCTCCGCTATCGACCAATATCTCGCATTATGCCGCAATGACCAGAAAAAAAACCCCCCGCTTTTTATCGCTAAAAGAGGACAACCTGTCAGAAGGGAGACTGTGTGGAAACGGCTAAAACGCTATGCCCGTGCTGCGGGAATCACACGGGCAATCTCTCCACATACGCTGCGCCACTCCTTTGCCACGCACCTACTCGACAATGGGGCAGATCTAAGGGTCATTCAAGAACTATTAGGTCACAGCGATATTGCGACCACGGACCGTTATACCCACATCTCTACCCAAAGCCTTTTTGAAGCTTTTGATACATTTCATCCAAGAAAATAAGGCCCAATCGATAATTTCTAACCAAGGAATATGCGCATTTTTTTTGGGCGCACCATACAAAATAATAGCCCCACCATTCGCTCCTACAAGTTGCTGTAAACAAAGAACTTAACGCGCCTTTTTGCTCTCTAGCTTTTGTCATCCACATCTCCGCAGATAGTAAAAAAATCTATTTTAAATTTAAAACTATTGTTAATATTCAAATTGTTCTAACCCTGAATTATCAGCAATGACGAAATTTGTCTCCAAATCCCTTTTCCTCTTTTCACTGTGTGTGATGTCTGTGTGCAGCGATGAAACGTCATACTCCACCACCGCCCCTCCCGAGGGTTCAAATCGAGGCATTACGGTGAACTTTCAAGATGTCTCTATGCTAGAATTCCTCCGTTATGTGAGTAAAATTGCCGAGGTCAACTTCATCTACGATGATGAAATTTTGGATTTCAAAATCAATCTAGTCACGGGAAAAGAGAGCACCCCAGAGAGCGTCCTCTCTATTATGATTGAACTCCTGCAACAACAAGGTATCAAAACAGAAGAGAGAGGAGAGTATCTCCTCGTAAGGAAAATGGAAGAGGGGGAGCTAGAGGCACTCAAAACAACCAAAGTCTCGAAATATGGACGCGAAGAAAGGGGTGAGGAAAACCTTTTCTCCATCAATTACCAGGAGAGTCCCCTTACCTCTGTATACTGCGGTGAATCTGAGAAGCGAGAGGACTTTCACGTATACAAACTCCAGTATCATCAAGGGGAAGAGATCCTCACAGCCATCAAAAATATCTCTCCAAAGTCGCATCACCACTCCACCCTGTCAGGTGAACTTCTCCAAACAATCAGCACGATGCAGTGGATGCAGTCGACAAATTCTATCCTTTATTCTGGGACGAAGGAAGGGATAGATCAACTCTCTTTACTCATCAACAGCCTCGATGTCCCTAAAAAGCAAGTCTTTATTGAAGTGCTCGTCATTGAAACAGATATAAAGAGTGGGCAGGAGTTTGGTCTCGAGTGGGGTGGAAAGGGTCGATACCACAACAAATTCGAATATAGTTTTGGTAATTTTTCGCCGGATACAAGGCAACCGTCCCTTGGGGAGGCTTTCCACAACATTGGTGGCACAGACTCCTCGGAAGGCACAACACATCGGCTTCCACCCGCTGGAAGGGGGTTCGATCTCGGAGTCATTGGAGATGTCATTTTCCATAAAGGATTAAGTTATCTTTCTCTTGGCAGCCTCGTCTCGGCACTGGAAAAAGAGGGGAATAGTAGCATCATCCTAAATCAAAAAATTATCACGCAAGATAACAAACTCTCCAGTATTTTTGTGGGTGATAATATTCCCTTCACGGGATCTGTTATTGAAACGATTGGAGCTGCACAACAAACCTCTTCAAACATCGAGTATAGAGATGTGGGTGTTAAGCTCAATATCACCCCCCTCCTCGGCGAAGGAGATATGATCACACTCGATATTACCGAAGAGATCACAGAAATTGTACACGACCCTATGCAGCTTATAAACAGGGTCAATGGCATTCAGACAACAAAAACCGATATGGCCACACAGGTACATATCCCCGATCAGAGCTTCTTAGTGCTGAGTGGGATGATCCGCAACACAAAACGACAACACCGAGCAGGCATACCCTGCCTTGGAGGGTTGCCCTTCATCGGTGCCGCTTTTAGTAAAATGATCACCAACGATGAGAAAAAGAATATTATTATATTTGTCCGACCACAAATCATAAATAGCAGGGAAGATTACCAAAACATCACAGCCAAGAAGGAACGACAATTTAATGATGAATCAACCAACACACACCACTACCAAAAAGAGCTTGACAGGTTAAAAAATGAGAGCTTTCCTCCTGAAGAGCCACACCTACCTCCCGCAGAAAATATCACTACAAAAGAGTAGAGAGATCCCAAATATGAAAGGGATAATGCTGGACCATAAAGAATAGTACCGCTAAAAAGTTTCATCCCTTATCTTCTGAAAGCTATGAGTTCGGCTAAACCTATTTTCCCTCTCTTTACCGTCTTGTTTTTGGGGTTTTTCGGATTCTCCCTGGCCCTTCCCCTCTTCCCTCCCCTCTTCCTCAATCCCAATTTAACCTTCCTTTCAGCAGACGTATCCCATCAGATGCGTAGACTCCTTCTAGGGATCCTCTTTGGGATGTATCCTCTTGGGCAGTTTATCGGGTCTCCTTTTTTGGGGAAATGGTCAGATAAATATGGTCGCAAACCAGTCCTACTCATCTCTTTAGTCTCTCTAATCCCCGCCTATATCAGCACAGCTCTCTCTATCTTTTATGTGCAACCATTGTTGCTATTTGTCAGCCGATTCTTCACGGGCATCTTGGAGGGTGATATCGTCATTGCTCAAGCAGCCATTGCCGACGTTAGTGAAAGTACCACAACTAAAACTAAAAACTTTGGGTGGTACATCTCACTTAGCACCACCGCATTTTTCTTTGGGCCCCTCATTGGAGGGAAATTGGCTAATAGTCATGCCATTGCATGGTTTAATTACGACACCCCATTTTGGCTTGCTGCAGCCTTTTCCTTAGTGAGTTTTGCCGTCGTCTCCCTCTTTTTTCGGGAAACACACGCAGCAGACTCTACCGTCGAAGTCTCCTTGAAATCATTGCCACGTACGATCTTAGACGGGCTGAGATGTCGCCACCTTAAAGCCCTTTTCACCGCTAACTTTTTTATCTTCCTACAAATTTTTTTCTTCATCAGTTTTTTCTCGGTCTACCTCATCGACATTTACCATTTTCCCCCCTCGTTTTTAGGGGAGATCAATGCTTATCTCGCCATTCCCGTAATATTGATCTCTTTCCTCTTCGGATGGCTTGCCAAAATATGGAGTACAAAACAGACTGCGCAAGTTGGGATCTTCCTGCTTATGGTGGGGTGCATCATGATGCTATTCCCCCAACGGCTTTGGATGTTGCTCATCATCCTCATTCCTATCGGCTTTTCCATAGGAATTGGTTTTGCCTTTCCCGCTATTCTAATCTCCGACGCCTCCAGCCAACACATTCAGGGACAAGCTTTAGGAACCAACCAGTCAGTGCAGGTCTTTGCCGAAGTCTGCGCAACATTTACCGGTGGTCTCTTCCTAGCACTTTTTAGCCTCCTCCCCATCTACCTCTCTATTCTCTGTGGTTTGATAGGTGCTTATATTTTGATCAGGCATAAATGACCTCCTCTTCATTTGGAGAGCTAAGGGATTGGGGATAGAATTTTTTCAGACAATTTTGTATCATCCAGTCGATGAAAAACTTGCCCTACCCCTATTCGTGGGAAAATAGGCGCCCTCTCATCAAGGGAGGCGTCCTCTACCTCCCAGACCACTATCAGCCACATGAGCGGGACCTCCTTCCCCCCTTCTCTTCGCTCTTCGGAAATACTCACCCCGTCCATCTCGAATATTGTAGTGGAAATGGAGAGTGGATAGTGACCAGAGCACTAGAAACCCCCAAAATCAATTGGATAGGCGTTGAAAAAGCTTTTGACAGGGTACGCAAAATTTACGCAAAAGCACATCACAACGCCCTCAAAAATCTCTTTATCGTTGCTGGCGAGGCTTTGCTCTTTTCCAGTGAATACCTAAGAGATCAGAGCATAGATAGCATCTACGTAAATTTCCCCGACCCTTGGCCTAAAAATCGGCACGCAAAACGCCGGCTTATTCAAGAACCCTTCCCACAAGAGCTCTGGCGCACGTTAAAAAAAGGGGGGGAGTTAACTCTCGTGACGGACCACCTCCCTTACCTCAATCAGATGCAGCGTGAGATGCAAAAATGGCCCCAAAAAAGGAAAGACTTCTCCTCCTATGGGAGCTCCCACTTTCAGCAACTTTGCTTAAAGAAGGGCTTGGACATTCACTACCTACACTACCAACGGTTGACCCACCTCGTTGATCCAGGCCCCTCCCTCCCGCTTTCTTCTCCGAGGAAAGCCCCACCTTCCGTCACGAAAACAACATAACTCGGGGCAGAGGGATTTGAACCCCCGACTTTCTGCTCCCAAAGCAGACGCGCTCCCAGGCTGCGCTATACCCCGACTACAACAACCCCCAATCTTAATTATCCCCCTTGATTTAGAGCAATATTAATTTAAAGAATAGAGAAATAGGTCGCGCATCAACATACCGCAATTGGATCAAACCGGAAACATAGATCTTCGACCCGCTTACCAATCTGGTGCCGAATATAGTAATCGACCAGTTCGATAGCGACTTGATGCGCTGATACACTTTGTTGCTGTGCAGTCTTAAAGGTGGAAAGGAGGCGATCGAAAATTTCCCCAGTCATCTCTTTCGCTTTGACCGCACGATATCCCTCAGCAGAAAGCTCATTAACTATATTGATCAATCCCCCAGAGCTAACAAGGAAATCGGGGGCATAAAGGATCTGCCTCGCCAACAATAAGTTAGCGTCGGAATCGTGGAGAAGTTGGTTATTAGCCGCACCGGCGACAGCCCGACACCTGAGGCGAGGAATTGAATCAACAGTGATCACCCCCCCCATAGCACATGGAGACAAAACATCACACTCTGCAGATACGATCTCCTCAGGAGCTACAACTCTAGCGCCACACGCATGGGCGTAATACTCCACGATATCTCTGTTGAGATCACTGATAACAAGCTTCGCGCCCAGCCAAAAAAGATGCTCCACAAGACGTCCTCCCACACTACCAACGCCCTGAACCGCCACCGTCTTTCCCGCAACGGAATCTGTTCCATCGAGCTCCTGCAGGACAGCACGAATACCACACAAGGTCCCCCAAGCCGTGAAGACTGCCGGGTTACCCCCCCCTCCAAGACCGCAAACACCACTCACATATTTTGTCGTCTTCGCTATTTCTTCAATATCTTCTAGAGTACATCCCACATCCTCGGCACAGATATATTTCCCTTCAAACGCATTCACGCACTCCCCAAAAGCCCGGAAGAGTTCGGGGGTCTTATCAACTTTCGGATCGGCAATAATCACACTCTTCGCTCCGCCCAACCCCAACTGAGCGATCCCAGCTTTATAAGTCATTCCCTTTGCAAGCCTTAAGACATCGACTAGGGCCTGATCAAACGATTCATAGGGATAGATGCGCACGCCACCTAGACCTGGCCCCAACTTGGTGTTATGCACAGCAACAATGGCAACCAGCCCGGAGCATTTCTCGGTAAACTTGACCACGCCCTCGTACCCAGGCACCTCTATTGTTTCTTGCACTAAATCTACCATTCTCGACCCACGTAAGACCTATGGATTGTAGCAGATATTCCTAGCCAGACGCAACCTAAAAGGACGAGATCCCCAGCATTAGAGACATAAATGGAAAGATCTGATCCCCTCCTTTAATGACTAACTTTAACATCTCCCCGAAGAATTTTGCACTGGCAAGCCAACCGCTCCCCAGCAGTTTCTCCCAAAAAATCCAACTCCTCTTGTGTCATTGCAGAGAGGTTTTCATGCCCCTCCCTAACCTCAATCAGACAAGCTCCACACACCCCCTCTGCACAGGCAAACGGAATACCAGCCTCCTCGCAAACCCCCCTAATCGAAGAGCCATCTTCTAGCTCTACCACTTCATCATTCAGATGTAACCTTGCCATACAACAAACCCAATTCAAAGCAAAGTGTGGCTTATACCAAAAAGTAGAATTAATGCACAGGGATTAACCTCTATTACATCTATCTATACAATCAAACCTTAAAATATAAATAGTTTGCGATACAACAACCTTGAGGCTCCCCCAAACTTTGGATACTACTTGGACACCCTCGATTAACGCTCCTCCTACCCTCTCTTCCTTGAGGCATGTCTTCTTTGGGAGTCATCACCCTTATGAAACACTCTCTAAGCAGCTTCGGGCAGCATGGAGGCCAAATTATGAATAACGTAAGAGTTGATACTTTCCTCAAGGCTGCATAGCGTAAAGTCGCCACGGAATCAGTATGCGGGACACAAAAAGTGCGCCAATATCCTCCACGCTTCTCATTAAGACTGGTATAATTAGTGGCTTAGCTATTCGAAAAATTGAGTTTGCCTCCCTTCAGCTATACGGAAGCATCAATTGTTGGAGTATATGCGCTTGGGGCTCTTTTGAACCTAAGAATGTGGAGCAGTGGTAGCTGTCCCAATGATGTTAACGTTAGCCACGATAGGTGCACCAACCATATCAAGGGTCTTTTTCTCGAGTTTCAGTATTGGTTCTCTTGAGTCAGCTATCTACGTAGTTTTAGGCATTTTATTGCTTTCACTCCTTTTTCTTTGCCAATGAAAACTCACCAGATTTCGAGCCAAAAAGGCCTGAGGTACAGCCGAAAGAGTCCATGAATACAGGAAGTCAAGATCAAAGACCAAACTTTAAAAAATGAGTCGTACCTCTCGACAGACAAACTTGGTATTTTGAACACTCTACCCAAAATTTAGGCTGAGCTTTATCTTTTGGCGATTGGGCTTTATCTAAATTGCTCTTGAAGGTTTAATGGCAGATAGAAACGAGGGCAAAATGCCTGCATATGAAGACGTAGATGCGTTGTGCCTCTTTCCCTAGGAGTTGTAAAAAAATCCACTGTGATGGAACCAAGGAACACAAGCCCTCTCGAAGAACCTGGCCAGAGGTTACGCACCCTGGACCCGTGTGTCATGGTGATTTTTGGGGCGACTGGCGATTTGACGGAACGCAAGTTGATAGCAGCTCTATATAACCTGAAACGTGAAGGACAACTACCCACCAATTTTGTATGTTGCGGATTTGCTAGAAGGGAGAAGGGAGATACCATCTTCCGAGAGGAAATGAAGGGGGCGGTGAGAAAATATTCTCGAATTAAACCCATTGAAGAGACGGTTTGGAGGGCATTTCAAAATCAAATCTTTTATCTAAGGTCGAACTTTGACGATGATATGGGGTATGAAAATCTTAGAAAATTTCTCTCGAAGCTCGATATACAATTCGACACCAAAGGAAATCGGATATATTACCTCGCTACACAACCAAAGTTTTTCACAACTATCGTCCAAAAACTCAAGCAACACCATCTTCTGTATGACAAGAGGATAGAGAGCAGCAAGTGGTCCAGGGTCATTATCGAAAAGCCCTTCGGAAAGGATCTAGAATCGGCACGTAAGTTACACGGGGAGTTGACGAAAAATGCATGTGAAGAACAATTTTATAGGATAGACCACTACCTAGGGAAAGAAACGGTACAAAACCTTCTCGTTTTCCGCTTCGCCAATTCTATTTTTGAAAATCTCTGGAACCATCGTTATATCGATCACGTACAATTTACTGTGGCGGAGAATGTAGGGATCGGTAGTCGTGGGCATTTCTACGAGGAACAGGGATTGACAAGGGACATTATGCAAAATCACATGATGCAGCTCTTCTCTCTTATTGCGATGGAACCCCCGGCAAATCTCACCCCCGACGCAATTCATGACGAAAAGGTCAAAGTTTTGGAATCTCTCCGCCCTTTCACTGGGGAAGACTTTGAACATTCTGCGGTACGAGGACAGTTTGGAAGGGGGTACGTGCAGGGGGAAGAGGTAAAGGGATACAGAGAGGAGGAGAATGTCGACCCACATTCCAATGTAGAGACATATGCGGCAATACGCCTTTTCGTCGATAACTGGCGATGGGATGGGGTCCCCTTCTATCTGCGTGGGGGAAAACGCCTCCCTAAGCGAGGTACGGAGATAGCTGTAATCTTTAAACATCCGCCGGGAAGTCTTTTCAATGAACATAGAAAGTTCCACAGCTCCAATGTGTTGGCAATACAGATTCAACCCAATGAGGGAATCGCACTCAAAATTAACTGTAAAATGCCAGGATCGAGTGACCTGCTCCAACCTGTAAAAATGGATTTTCGCTACGGTGCCTTCTTTGGATTACCCTCCCCCGACGCCTATGAACGACTCATTTGTGACTGTATTGCAGGAGATCGAACCCTATTTGCCAGACAGGATGAGCTTCTCCACTCTTGGAAGTTGTTCTCCCCTCTCTTGGAGTATTGGGAGTATGTCGAGCCCAAAGACTTTCCCAATTACCCTGCGGGAAGTTGGGGCCCCAAAAGCTCCGAGGAGATGCTTTCATGTGATCGGCGTAAATGGCGCTTGATTTAACTAAGGGCACAAATGTAAACTGCGAAAAACGATGAACTAAGGGCCTGCGTCTCCATTTAAAGTCACTAAGCCTCTAACCCCAAAATCTGACCGATGGGAGAAATAATCCATCCAGCCGATATTGAATCTGAGCTCGATCGTATTTGGGAGTCCTTCCAAGGTCCCAATAAGATGCGAGCCTCCCTCTTCAACTTGATCATCTACACTAAAAAGGGGCAACGTTACTCCTACTTAAAGCTTGTTGCAAAAAAAATTATTGAAAAATTCCCCTCTCGTATTATCCTTATCACCTATGATAGATATTGCAAAGAACATGAGATACATACATCCGCGTCGATCTTAACCACAAATGAGGGGGAAAATGAAATTGCCTGCGACCTGATCGAAATGGATGTATGCGCCAAACACCATTCCCGCATTCCTTTTATCCTCCTTCCCCACATTTCTCCCGACCTCCCCATCTACCTAGTATATGCAAACGATCCCGCACAGGATAACTCTACAGCCCTAGAACTCGAAAAATTTGCAGACCGTGTCATCTTTGATTCAGAATCGGCATCTGACCTTCCCGCTTTTGCTCGAGCCCTTCTCAAACATCAGAGGCACTCTCATACCGATATTGCCGACCTCAATTGGGCACGCACCGAAGAGTGGCGCCAACTTCTGACGAATGTCTTTCGATCTCCCGAAGATCTCGCTCAACTTGAAAGGGCCACAAAAATCTCCATTCACTATAATTCCAGACAAACTAATTACCTCCATCATACTAATATCCAGTCGATCTACATTCAAGCATGGGTCGCTATCCAATTAAATTGGGAGTTCACTCATCTCCTCAAAGAGGGAGCTGTTCAGATTTTCTCCTATAAGGGGGAAGAAGGAAGGGTGGTGCGCAACTCTCTCCACCCAGTAAGAGTAAATACCCTCCCATCTGGAAGGATTCTCTCTATTCAAATTGAAACGATGTGTGCCCATCACTATTATCTCTGTCGCAGCTCTGCCTCCCCCCATCATGTCATAATTAAAAAATCTAGTCCTAAATATTGTGCACTTCCCGTTCATTATGTCTTGGAAAGAGATAAATCGGGGGAGTCCCTCGTAAAAGAAGTCTGCCATAAGGGAACTAGTACTCACTATATAAATGTGCTAAATATGTTAAAAGCGATGGACCAAAAAGAGCTCTCTACTCCATGAATGAGAGGTATAAGATATTAAAATGTAGCTGATAAAGGGGGCCAGTCTATACCATGGGAGATATGAGAGGTCAGCACTTCGTGTCGTGGGATGAACGACGCGATATCGCCCACCCGGGCGACAGGTCGGAAACAGTCACTTTTTGTGTCGAGCATTTTATCAATTGCGCAAAAGAGGCCATAAGGGATCACAAATATTTTTCTGTAGCCCTCGCTGGGGGATCGACCCCTAAAGAGATTTTTCAAAAGCTCTCCTCAACCCCCTACTTAGGAGCGGTCGATTGGCATAGGGTCCTCCTCTTTTGGGGAGACGAGCGCAACGTGACCCCTACCAATTTAAAAAGTAATTTCTGCTCGGCAATGAATGCGGGGCTAAAAAGCCTTTCCATCCCTCCTCATCACGTCTTCCGCATGCAAGCGGAGAGAGACATTGAGGAAAATGCCAAGGCCTATGATGCCACGATCCGTAAAATCTTGCAGGGACGCCCTTTCGACCTAGTTATGCTTGGGATGGGAGAGGATGGACACACAGCCTCCCTCTTTCCTAAGACATCTGCCCTTAAAGAGACAAAATCCTGGGTCGTTGCTAATAAAGTCCCCCAAAAGAGGACCTGCCGTATGACACTAACCTACCCATGTATCAATTATGCCGACAATATCGTGATCTATGTCTTAGGCTCGAGTAAATCTAAGATGGTAAAAAAGGTCTTTCTGGAAAAACACAATCCACCCTTTCCCGTCGACCTCATCGGAACTTCCCATAATAAAGCTCTCTGGGTTTGTGATACTGAAGCAGGAAAGCAAATTCTAGAGAACCTCAAACGACGCACCTTAAGGAATGGGCATAAACTAGGAGACGATCCCGATCATAATTTGTCTAAAAATCACTCGAAACTCCTCTAACTTTTTGCTGAAATAGGCAACTAGGTTCGAAAACCCCATTTCCTCAACGCCCCCCGAATATCTGCGCGAACGTAACCGAGAAAATATTGCAGATGGGCTAGAGGAAAATCTCGAGGAAACATGGAGTGTATGTGAGCTCTTAAGAAACACATCGAGAATGAATGCAATCCACAAATATGGTGGGACGTCTGCTATTGGAAGAGTAAGCGTCATTCGAGAATAGTACGTATTTCCTAGAGCGGGTCAGTTTGTAACAGCTCTCTGTCAAGAGTATAGCGAAGCGTGGATACACTGGAGCGGCCTGCTCATAAGTTCACACGAAACTTGCCGGCGCTTGGCTGTGTAGGAGACACAAGCGGCCGATCTTGACTACGAGATTAGCAACAGGCCTCCTGTTAAAATACAAAATCACCCTCTTCTTCTCCCCAAAACGTAGGGGCGAGCAGGGGGCTTTCTTTGCTTCCGACGCTGAAATAATTGCACTCTCCCGTTCCATGTACCACCGGCACATAGAGCATATTGAATATGGCACGAAGGGCGCTGCCGTGATAGAGAAAAAGGGCTGGGTTCTCCAAATAGGGCCTCCAAACTTCAAATACCCTTTCATTGCGTTGGATAATTAAACTAAACCTTTCCTGAAAACAGGTGGGGACAACCAAGGATTGAGGAGGCATCATTCTATTTAGGCGATTTTCAGCAACGGAAAATTGTACTAAAACTTCCACAGGAAGCGCTTCTGACAAAAGTGACTCCACATCTACCAGCGTATATAGTGGACCCAATATCCCCCAGGGAAGCGGGTGATTGCGACTCTCTTTGCGCATAGACACCAAAACTTTCCCTTGTAAGGGTTCATCACTCCACCCATAGGGAACCTCTCTCTTCTCCAATATGCGAGTTTTCACTGCATCTGGAACATGTAATTCTTCGACGATCGCCACTAACTGGTCGTCCAACAAAGGAATCGTTCCCCCCTCCAAACAAGCTCTCATTTCTTCTGAAATATGTAATTCTCTGATACTCTTTGCCAACTGATCGTTCAGTGGGGGAACCTCTCCCGTCCTCAATATGTGAGCTTTCACTTCGTCCGAAAAATTTAACCTTTCGATAATCCGCCCCCATACCTCGTCCATGGAAGGGATTTTTCCCGTCTTCCGTATGCGCTCTTTCACTTTATCCGGAACACTTAATCTTTCGTTAATCGCCTGCAATAGCTCTTCCATCAAAGGGATTTTTCCCGTCTTCCGTATGCGCTCTTTCACTTTATCCGGAACATCTAATTTTTTGACAAATTCCCGCAACTGTGCGCTCACCAGTTGATTATATGAGTCAATTTCCTCAGGAGTAAGAGACTGATCTAATTTACTCTTACCTCCAAAGACCTCTTTCCAAAGGGAGAGAAAATTTCCAAAGAGCACAGGTGTGGAATGCCCTTTAAAAGTGTCGAACATCCTCCCAAAAATAGCCTCTGTCCGGAAGGGGATTATATTTCCCAGTCCAAGCAGCAAAGTGAAAAATAGGTTGTACAAAAACCATTGTTGTTGAATTTCTGGTAAATATTTATGACTTAAATCTGACACTCTGCCTACTATAGGAAAGAGCTCGTCGAGCGTGCGATCGATCCCTTCAACGGTTTGAGTATAGTAATAAATGAGTTCATGGAGAGCGCGGCCAGCATAACGGCTGGTGTAAAGAGTTTGACTATCGAAAGGATAGTAATGAACCCATGCTATGACAAATTCTAGTATACAGGCAGTCTCTCGCTCCGTGGGTTTAACTCTCGTTTGAAGTCGTCTTCTTATGCTATCTTTAGCGATTGAGAGAATACTGTGTGTTAAATCTCCCATTTCTCTACGCGCTCTGAGTTCTGCTGAGAGAAGCCCGGGCCGGCGCGCGGCTATTCGATTAAACACTTCACAGGCCCATCCGTAAGAATGCTCGGCAAAGGGGGTCTTGGGAGCGCTGTCCTGCTTGGGTGCGGTATCATCATGACCTGGTATGAAGATGCGAGCTAGGTTTTCTATTGCTGCCACGCACGGCGCAAACGAACACTTTCCCTTCAAATATTCTCCGAGTTGTCGATGGAAAGATTTGCACGTGCGTCCAAGGTGTACAACATCATCTAAGGAAAGGCCCGGGAAGATATGTTGCCGCACAAGAGCGGAATGCTTATCTATAAGTCTATTAAAATGCGCATTTGGGTTGTGTTGCATTGGTGCAGAAGGAGCTACCGACGTTGATGAAAGATCCACAATGTTACCTCCCTCGAGTCAAATAAAAGTTTTATTGTACTGATTTTTTCATGATCAAGTCAAGAGGGTCTGCTCAAGAAATAAGGGATGTGTTGAGAAAATAGGGTTTTCGGATCGAAAATTGGCCAATTGCCTATTCCAGTAAAAAGTTAGAGGAGTTTCAATCGGTTTTTAGATAAATTATGATCAAGATCGTCCCCCATTTTTCAGATTTTCCCGCTGATTTCGTGCTTTTCCACGAAATCAGGTCTTAGAGGGGCCTGTTTAACCCAATTAGAAAAATAATGGTATCGATTAGTCGCTCGAAATTGTGAGTAAGCGCCTACATGATTCCCTGAAATTGATTTTTAGCTAATGCCTATGTAGCGAGCCCGTTTACATTGCTAACGAAAATACCCCTTCGTAAAATATTCTTTGTTTTGTAATACGTCGGTCTCTCTCAAAGTTTTTCCCCCTCATATTGTTTTTTAAAATTGCCTTGCTGACACATCCATTTTGCTTCATGGTCAGAGAAGCTTCCTTGCTACAATAACCTTTGTCACCAAACACAATCCCCCCCTTCGGGCAGATATGTTAAAAAGCTTTGCCATCAGGTACATTTTCTGGAGTCACAGAGACTTTAGTAATCAACCAAAACTTCATACACGAGGGATAGGTCTCTTTTGTACCCGTACCAAAACTTTGTTTTCCCTTTGCAGCCAATCCTCGCTTATTTATCGTTAGCCACCTTTTTTGCTGTTGAAGACTTTAAGTTTTTTTTCTATCGCTTTGTCTCGCTCTATTGTCGCTGCTCAGGGGTAGCAAACCCTGATTCGATATGATAACGACCCCTATCTTCACAAAGAGAAGCTTTTGTTGTACTTTTTCAGGGGTTTTTGTTTGAAGTTACTTTTAGAGGAAATCCACCAGCAGCCTTCTATCCTTTAGAGCAGGCCCATAAGTTCACACGAAACCTGTCGGCGCTTGGATGTGTAGGAGACACAAGCGGCCAATCTTGACTAAGAGATTAGCGACAGGCCTCCTGTTAAAATACAAAATTATCCTCTCCTTCTACCCAAGACATGGAGATGTGCAGGGGGCTGTCTTTGCTTCCAACGCTGAAATAATTGCACTCTCCAACTCCATGCGCCACAGGCACATAGAGCATATTGAATATGGCATGAAGGGCGCTGCCATGATAAAGAAAAAGGGTTGGGTTCTTCAAATAGGGCTTCCAAACTTCAAATACCCTTTCATTGCGTTGGATAATTAAACTAAACCTTTCCTGAAAATCTGGGGGGATAACCAAGAATCGAAGAGGAATCCCTCTTTTTAGGCGATTTTCAGCAACGGAAAATTGTACTAAAACTTCCACAGGAGGCACTTCTAACAAAAGTGTCTCCATGTCTACCATCGTATGTAGTGGACCCAATATCTCCCAGGGAAGCAAGTGATTGCGACTCTCTTTGCGCATAGACATCAAAGCTTTCTCTTGTAAGAGTTCATCACTCCACCCATAGGGGACCTCTCTCCTCTCCAATATGCGAGCTTTCACTGCATCTGGAACATGTAATCCTTCGACGATCGCCACTAATTGGTCGTCCAATAAAGGAATCATTCCCCCCTCCAAACAAGCTCTCATTTCTTCTGAAAGATGTAATTCTCTGATACTTTCTACCGATTGATCGTTCAGTGGGGGAACCTCTCCCGTCCTCAATATGTGCGCTTCCACTTCGTCCGGAAAATTTAACCTTTCGATAATCTGCCCCCATACCTCGTCCATTGAAGGGATTTTTCCCGTCTTCCGTATGCGCTCTTTCACCTTATCCGGAACACTTAATCCTTCGTTAATCGCCTGCAATAGCTCTTCCATTAAAGGGATCTTTCCCGTCGTCTGTATGCGCTCCTTCATCTTATCCGGGACATCTAATTTTTTGACAAATTCCCGCAACTGTGCGCTCACCAGTTGATTATATAAGTCAATTTCCTCAGGAGTAAAAAACTGATCTAATCTACTCTTACCTCCAAAGACCTCTCTCCAAAGAGAGAGAAAATTTCCAAAGAGCAGAGGCGTGGAATGCCTTTTAAAAGTGTTGAACATCCCTCTAAAAACAGCCTCTGTCTGGAAGGGAATTATATTTCCCAGGCCAAACAGCAAAGTGAAAAATAGGTTGTACAAAAACCATTGTTGTTGAATTTCTGGTAGATATTTATGACTTAAATCTAACACTCTGCCTACTATAGGAAAGAGCTCGCCGAGCGTACGATCGATCCCTTCAACGGTTTGAGTATGGTCACGAGTGAGTTCATAGACAGCGCGGCCAGCATAACGGCTGGTGTAAAGAGTTTGGCTATCGAAAGGATGGTAATGAACCCATGCTATAACAAATTCTAATATACAGGCAATCTCTCGCTCCGTGGGTTTAACTCTCGTTTGAAGTCGTCTTCTTATGCTATCTTTAGCGATTGAGAGAATACTGTGTGTTAAATCCCCCATTTCTCTACGCGCTCTGAGTTCTGCTGAGAGGGGCCCAGGCCGGCGCGCGGCCATTTGATTAAACACTCCACAGGCCCATCCGTAAGAATGCTCAGCAAAGTGGGCCTCTGGGGAGTCGTCCTGCTGGAGTGCGGTATTATCATGACCTGGTATGAAGGTGCTAGCTAGATTGTCTATTGCTGCCACGCACGGCGCAAACGAACACTTTCCCTTCAAATATTCTCTGAATTGTTGATGGCAAGGTTTGCACGTGCGTCCAAGGCGTACACAATCATCTAAGGAAAGGCTCGAGAAGATATATTGCCGCGCAAGAGCGGAATGCTTATCTATAAGTCTATTAAAATGCGCCCTTGGGTTGTGCTGCATTGGTGCAGAAGGAGCTACCGATGTTGATGAAAGATCCAAAATGTTACCTCCCGCAAGCCAAACAAAAGTTTTATTATGCTGCTTTTTTCATCGTTAAGTCAAGAGGGTCTGCTCAAAAAACAAGGGATGTGTTGAAGAAATAGGGTTTTCGGATCGAAAATTGGCCAATTTCCCATTCCAGTAAAAAGTTAGAAGAGTTTCAATCGGTTTTTAGATAAATTATGATCAAGATCGCCCCCTTTTTCAGATTTTCCCGCCGACTTCGTGCTTTTCCACGAAATCAGGTCTAGGGGAGCCCGTTTAACCCAATTAGAAAAATGGTATCTTGTACCTTGATCAGTCGTTTAACAACCTTCTATTTCTTGAGCAAGCCTCTTAGCGTGATTTACTAGATAGTGTCGTCTCAAGGGGTGTTGCCGTTAAGATAAGTTGCTGTTACACTGCGTATTATTGAATGTAAATAGGTGGAGTGAATAATGAAAAAAACCCACATAGAAGACATGCATTTCTTGAGCAGACCCCTTTGGTCTTTTCAGCACCATTCCTACGCTTTGGACTCCCTACCTAAAAGCACCCCCTCCCTTTTTTTTTGCATTCCACCACCTATCAATTGAATCTATCGTTAATCTATGTGTTCAGGAGGGCACAAAATAGGGATGTGGAAACCACGTAAATCACAAGACCTCTCTTAGAACTTATGACTGTTCGCGCAATAAAGATGTTCAAGGGGCTTACTACCAAACAGTTAGTTGTATGGCATGAACCGCCTAGCTTTTTTGCGGCATATTCTCTACCCCCCTAAGACAGAAAAAAACCTTCCTCCGAGGAAGGTCATTCGGATAACAGCTGGAATGGCACGGGCGAAAAGATCCCGCACAGGTTTAAAAACGCGGTTTGGACAGCTCTAACACCTTTTCAGCTAAAGTCCAAATGCAGTGCATTGTTATGTAGAGCAGCGTCCTACGCCTCGCCAACACCACAACCTCCCATTGAGCCCCTGAGGAAATGACTTAAGAAAACATAACTACACAATCGCCCAAATCCCTCATTTTCGCTCTCTTTGTCGAGGAAAACCTAGATGCCCCAACATGCGCTGAATCGGCTCACGAGGAATACCCAACTTATCAATAGTCGGAAGGGACTTGAAAGTTCCATCGGCATTAAGACAAAACACAGCCTTCCCCGCAAGGAGTGCTTTAACTGCCATCGAAAAACGGTGACAAAACACTTCTTTAGACTGAGCGACGGCCTCTACAGACGAAACCGCGTCCCCCTCCTTGCACCTCCACCTCAGAAAGCCCGCTACGCGCGACTAACTCCCTTTCCAAATCACTGCTGGTTTTAGGATGAGGGCGAATGACGTCTTGTCGTAATCAATTCCCCCAAGGCCCCCAGGCTTAAAACGATCGAGAAAGGTCTACAGCACTGCTGCATAATCTCCATCATACACGCCAAAGAAAGTGATCCATCTACAAGATGGTTTCTGCCCCGCTAACGCGAAATATTGATCGAAGTCTGGATTCCCTACGATCAAAATATCGTCTGCATTAGAGGAGCTAGCAGCTATCTGACTCGACACCCAGAACTCATCCGCTATTTTCTCAAATTCCCGAACTAACGGCGCATAAGGAAGGTTCTCGATTTCAAGGGAATTGTCGTAATAGACAATCTTCTTCCCAGAGCAATACTGTATGCATTGGAGCTGAACATACGAGGCTGCTCCCGTTATAACCACGCCGGCATTGCGAAGCTCTTTCTCGAAAAGCTTCTCTAATCATGAAGCAAAATGGATATGTCAACAAGGCAATTTTAAAAAACAATATGAAGGAAAAAGATTTTGAAAGAGATCGACGCTATTCACAAAGCAAAGAATATTTTGCGAAGGGGTATTTTCGTTAGCAATGTAAGCGAGCTCGCTACATAGGCATTAGCCAAGAATCAACTTCAGGGAATCATGTAGGCGTTCGTTCATAATTTCAAGCGGACTTGATCAGGGTACAGGGCGCCATTTCTCTAACTGGGCTAAACGGGCCCCCCTAGCCCTGATTCCGTGGAACAGCGTGAAATCAGGGGGAAAATCCAACAAAAGGGGCTGGTTCTGCCCATAATTTATCTAAAAATCAACTCGATTCGAAAACTCCATTTCCTCAACGCCCCCAAATATGTGTGCCGCCCGTAGGTTAGGGCGAATAAGCTGGCTTAAATTAGCTCAATATAAAAGATTTAGGCATGTTGGCAATCAATAGCGATGCTTCAAAGGTATGCATTTCTTGGGCACATCCATAAGATTTGCGGGCAGTAGGCCCAAATGTTATCTTACTCAATTTATAGATGATGCGACAGGCGAGACTGCACATGCAACATTTTGTGAACAGGAAAACACAAATAATTTTTTTGCCCATCTACAGGGGTATTTGCGCAAACACGGAAAACCTGAAGAATTTTACGTTGACCCTAAGTTTCAAGGTGAAGAGAGTTGCCGCGTTGTACGGGCGGGGGTGCTTCAATGAAAAAAAGCCCATACCGCAGAAGACCTCACAACCCACCAACATTCAACGTCTCACAAAGGCTAAAAGCTGTGTGGATAGCGTAAGATGAGAATTGAAATGGGATCAGATCTTGATATAACCATCATCAGGCTTAGGCTTGCCATCCACAGGCTTGCTACCCAGATCTCTATCCGTCACGCCAGACACTGGCGGGATACCCCCCCCAGGAATTCCTGTCGCCCCCTGGTCCCTCCCCTCCATTATGTCCTTGAACCTCTTCCTCCACCTTTCGACACATTCAACAAATATCGGAGCAAAGCGGGAGAGGGCAAAGATATCGGCACCATCTCCCATAGGCAACACATAGTGCATAAGGACAAGTTCCTCGTTAATAGCTACACCGACACCCCCACCGCCCATCTGACCTCCGAGTAGCGATGCCTCCAGCAACGCCTCATAGAGAGTTAGCTTTAACCTATCATCTCTAGGCAAGCCATCTGCAACAGGAGCATAAATATACAAACGACCCGAGGCACTTTCAAAGGTAAAATGTAGGGAAAAGACATTGTCAATCGCCAAGATACAAGTGTTATTTTCATCAAATTCTAATTCGAGATTGAGTTCCTTCCCAAATTCCCTTAAATTTGCTTTAGCATTTTCAAACGACATCTAAAATCGCCTCCCAGTTTGTTTATATGCTCTTGGTTCAATAGAGCGAGTTTTTCAATTTACCCAAAAAATAGCAACAAAAAACTAAAAAAACCATCTCCATCGAGTGTTTTCCCCCGAAAATGAGGGACATGCAACGCGTCCTTGAGTCAAATTCTATCCAAGAGCACACACCCCCATTTATTTTACTAGTCAAGATCCCCTTTATAAGATATAGGATAAATTAAAAAAAGACCTGCCAATAAATGCACACCTTTGGTTTAATAAGATGTTTATTATAAATGGGTTAGCGTATGCTTGGGGTCTCTAAAACCGATCAAGGGTATCACTTCTCGCTCTTCTCCCATAATGCTACTTCTGTGATTGTACGGTTGTTCAAGAGTGGGAGCAAAGACCCCTTCATGGAACAACCTCTCGAAAGATCTGGAGATGTCTGGTCAACACAAATAGGAGATCTCCCCGAGGTATTTGAGTATACCTACCGGTGTGATGGTCCTTACGACTTCGAAAGGGGGCACCTTTTTAACAAAGACGTAGATTTAATCGACCCCTATGCCAAGCGCCTCAATGGAGCTTCAAAATGGAATCAGCGCAGATATCCTACGCGTGGAGTGGTAATGCCCCTGCCCCTCTTTGATTGGGAGGGCGATTTTCGCCCTATGATTCCACTAGATGAATTGATCGTTTATGAAATGCATGTAAGGGGATTTACGAGGGATGGATCAAGCCATGTGAAATGTCCGGGGAGTTTCCTGGGAATAATCGAAAAAATTCCCTATTTGACAGAATTGGGGATTAATGCTGTGGAACTCCTTCCCATTCAAACTTTTAATGAACGAGAAACCCTCAAAATCAATCCTAAAAATGGCAAGAGACTCTCCAACTATTGGGGATACTCCACGGAGAATTTTTTTACTCCAATGAATCGCTACGGAACTCCAGAAGATCTGAAGATGCTAATCAAAATGCTACATCAGCACAATATTGAGGTGATTCTCGATGTAACTTATAACCATACCTCTGAAGGCTCCCACGTCGATTATTACCACTCCTTTCGTGGCATTGATAATGCCACTTACTACATGATGGACGAGGGAGGTTATTGTAACTACTCCGGATGCGGGAACACACTCAACTGCAACCATCCCGTTGTACAGCAATTGGTTATCGACTCTCTGCGCACCTTTGTCATGGAGTACCATATAGATGGTTTTCGATTTGATTTAGCCGCAATCTTAACACGAGGATTAGATGGTCATCCTATGACACACCCTCCGTTGATTGATAGGATCACTCGAGATCCTATTTTGTCCCCTACCAAATTAATCGCAGAACCCTGGGATGTAGAAGGTCTATACCAATTAGGCTCTTTCCCCTCTTGGAAATTTGGTGAATGGAATGATCAATTTAGAGATCAAATAAGGAAATTTATCCGTGGGGCAGGAGATAAAAACATCGTTAAAAACAAATTGATGGGGTCGCCCGAGCTCTTTTCATCTCCCCACAAAAGTTATAATTTTATTACAATCCACGATGGATTCTCCATGTACGATCTCGTCTCCTACAATCAAAAACACAACGACATGAATGGTGAAAATAACCGGGATGGCAGCGAACACAATGAGAGTTGGAATTGTGGGGCAGAGGGGGCAACGGGGGACGTAGAGGTTTCAATGTTGCGCAGAAAACAAATGTGCAATTTCTTCGTGGCTTTGCTCCTCTCGCAGGGCATTCCCATGATTTTAATGGGGGACGAATATGGTCACACTAAACAGGGGAACAACAACACATGGTGTCAAGATAACCGACTCAACTACTTTCTTTGGGATGAGCTCGAAAAAAACCGTACTCTCTTTCATTTCGTCGCCAAGCTCATCAAGATCCGCAAAACCTATTTGAAAGGAACTAGAGTGCAGTGGTATAGCCCTCCAGATGCACCCCTCCTCGCATATGTCATCAATGAAACTCTGCTCATCGCATTCAACCCTTCAGCACATACGTTCGTTTGGGATCTCCCCGAAGGACAGAAATGGAGTCGCCTTGTCGACAGCAGCCTCCCTCTAGAGAAGGAGGGGGAGCCTGTCGCACCGCACTACACTCTCACCCCCTACTCCTCTATCGTCCTCATTGCGATATAAAACAGGATCAGCTATCATTGAAAGGGAATCACCAATATTGAAGGCAAGGAGCCTGTACAAAGATGTTACGAAAGTTGCAGTGGGTGCTCTTTCTCTCCATTGTTACATGTGGTTGTATCCAGAATCCCCCACCCCAGTCCGTAAATTTTCATGATGATGGCCGCACAAAGCCTCTTGTTGCACTCCCTCCCCTCTTCGATAGGAGTGGAGCTGAGATGGGGTGGAGCTTAACAGAAGAATTTACAGCACATATCCGATCAAACATTATGAAGAATGTTTGTTTGAATACCCCTGGTGAGATGAATTTGATCGTGACACACCTTAATGAGACAAATAACCCCTTCTCCTCAGATGTAGAGTGGATAAAAAGTGCATTTAAGGGTTATGAGTTTGTTGTTTTCACTGAGCTCGTCGAATATGACATCTACCCCAAACCTTCAAAGGGCGATCTCATCAATAAAATCGTCCCCTCTTCTGAGCTCATCCTAACGATGAGAATCCGTATTTTTGATGTGCGTGCCCAAAGGGCTCAGGTGATTCTCCAAGAGCTCTTCCACCAAAATTATTTGATTCCATCATTTTCACACTCGAAAAATGTTAACCCGGATCAATGGGGGCGATTATCGTTCCTTGTCTCTCCCCTGGGTTTGGCTCATTCTCAATTTATTAAGGGGGTGAGCAATAGAATTGAAGAGTATATCCTTTTAGCAAAAAACAGGTAGTTGGACATCGAGAGGGGTCTGTATTATAGAAAGGGCGGAGCAAAGCACTAAGCACCACGGAGCTGGGGGAAGATGAACGGGTTTATACATGACATTCAATCCAACAAGTGATATTTGTATTGTCTTATTTTTATGTTCAGGCGTGGGCGGGTTTTCCGAGGTCGGTGCGTCGGCTCTCCCTCAATCGCCCCCCTCAAGTAGAGTTAAATTTTCACAAGTAGATGAGGCGGAAGATACTGGATATTAATGAACTTTTGCGATTTCAAGCTCACCTTCACGGCCCGGTCTGATATCGGTCGTGTTCGCTCTAATAATGAAGACGTCCTCTCGATCTCGAAGAACCAGGGGTTTTTTGCCCTTGCCGACGGGATAGGAGGTCATAAAGCTGGGGAGGTGGCTGCAAAAGAAGCAGTGCACTTTGTCAGCACCTCCATTGAAACCCTCTTTAACTCTCAAGAAAAACACCAGGATCTCTTTGAGCTGTTTTCTTTTAATCGGTTATGTGTAGAAAATGCAAATAATTGGATTCACCATCTCGGAAAAAACCAACCGGCTTTTCAGGGCATGGGTACCACCCTCTGCACCCTCCTTTTTCATGAACACTTTATCATTCACAGCCATGTCGGTGACAGTCGCATCTACCGATCCCGAAATGGTATCTTGAAGCAGTTGACACGGGATCACTCATTGAAAAATTATATGATTGCCCGAAGGCGCATGAAGAGGGGACGCTTACGAGAATTGGCGCATAATAATATCCTGACGAGAGCCATTGGCACGCAGCATGAGGTGGACGTCGATATTCATATCGCCCCAGTAACATCGGAAGATGTATATCTGATGTGTACAGACGGCCTAACTGACCAGGTTAGCGATAAAGAAATCGAAATGGTGATCAATGAATCTCCCGACCTCAAAGCAGCCTCCATTGACCTTATTAAAAGAGCCAATAAGAAGGGAGGAAGGGATAATGTGACCGTGATCATGGTCAAAGTGGAGTATGAAAAAGATCATCTATCTCGATAATAACGCGACGACTGCGTTAGATTGCGAAGTCCTTGCGGCTATGAATCGAGAATTTGCGGCTCCCCCACATAACCCCTCTAGCATCCACTCCCTGGGGCAAGAGGCTAAAAAGATTCTTACTGAGTCAAGAGAGCTCATCGCCAATTTCCTCGGGGTTGCGCCTTCAGAGATCTTCTTCACTTCGGGCGGTACAGAGAGCATGAATCTACTCATTCAGGGCCTCTTCAGCGCATGTCACGCTCATATCATCGGAAGTCTCACCGACCATGCCTCTATCTATCAACCTCTACTTGCTCTGCAAAAAGGGGGCGCTGAAGTAACTTTCTTAAGCTATCCCACCACACACGCGGTTGAAAAAGCCTTACGTTCCAATACACATCTCATTGTTCTGTCCGCTATTAATTCTGAGACTGGCGATATTTTTGATATTGAAGAGATCGCCAAGGTGGCACAATTTAGCCATATTCCACTTATCATCGACAGCGTCGCTCTCCTCGGCAAAGGCGCCTGCAACATCCCAAAGGGGGTGGTAGGCATGGGGTTTTCTTCCCACAAAATCCACGGGCCCCCAGGCGCAGGTTTTATCTTCCTCCGCCAAGGCATTACACTCTCTCCAATTTTTCATGGGGGGGGGCAAGAACGCACACTCCGCAGTGGTACAGAGAACCTTCCAGCTATCGTTGGAATGGCAAAAGCTATATCCCTAATAAAGAAAAAACATTACAAGACAATGGATGATTTGAGGCAATTTTTCGAATCGCGGTTAAAGGAGCTTCTCCCCACCATCGAAGTGAACAATGTAGGAAAACGCATTAGTAATACTAGCAACATCTATTTCCCTAAAGTCGACAATGAATCTCTCATCATTGCTTTAGACAGGGAGGGGGTTATAGCTTCAGGCGGCGCTGCCTGTTCTTCGGGAGCGACAACCCCCTCCAGAGTATTGGTAGCTATGGGGTTTTCAAAAGAACGTGCGAGATGCTCTGTGCGTTTTTCGCTGAGTAGGATGAATACGCCAGAGGAGGTAGAAAAGGCGACCGAGGTGATTGCTGGGTGTGTACAAAGGCTTGAAGGGGTCTGCTCAAAAAATGAAGAGTGTTGAAGTGGGCCAAAAATGGGGACTCACTCAAATAGGCACACCACTTATTAACTAGGACAAGTTGTCTAGATAAAATTGATTTACAATCAAAGATTTAAGTGAGTGTTGCTACTCGGAAAGCACCTATTTTTCGCATCTCCATCCTTCTACATCAAAAAACTTTACTTGTCATTACTGCAGCAAATAATTTACTATAAACTAAAAGGTTTGTAAATCGTGGAGTGTCATGTATGTCCGACCTGGGAATTAGAGCGTCGTTCGGGGCTCATGTAGCCTTTGTAGGAGAGCCGCGCAGCATACAACAGCAAGATGAGCGTCCACCAAGCTCCACACCCTCAAGTCCTCCTCAAGACAGGGCACAACAGGATCTGCCCAGCGCCTCTGAAGAGAGCCCTCCATCACTTTGGAGTGAAGGCGAAGTTGAACTCCAATGCCGAATAGACAGATTGTACACGCCCTTAAAAGATGCTCTTAATCAAAAGCTGCACCAAGCCTTGACTACAGAACTGACCTCAACGCTGACCCAAGAAATGTTCCAAAAAATATGCGAAGGGCTGCATCCACGCCCACAGCTTCCAAATAGGCTCGAAGAATTAACATCTTCGCTTCATAAAAAAGCCATCGAGAATGTACTTCACAAACACCTCCTAACATGGCTCTATGACCCACTCCAAAAACGAGTGGAAAAGTTCCTTCCAGACTTGCTCAACGATCTGCTCAGCAGCTTGTTGTCCCAAGACCAGAAGATGACCCAATACGAAGAGATCCTACAATCTATGCTCAAGGAATCAGACCAAGCCAGACAATTCGTAGATCTCTTAACACAAACACAAGGAACAGTAACCGATCCTCACAACCTCCACGGGGAGCAAGAGGCCCTCCTGCACGAAAATGCATGCACACGACTCCCCTTCTTCCAACAAAGCCCACTAGAGAAAGAGTACAACAAAGGCCTGCTCCAAGTTTTGTTAAAAGATTTCCTCTCTCTTGTGGAGAACAAGAAGGATCCAATTCTGTGGAATAGAAGAAAACTTTTTATGAAGCTCCTTGCGCTGCTCGTAGAGACCTTCCCAGGGGGACTTCCAGAGATCCTGCAAGAAGAGACACCACCAGAACTGAGTCAAGCCCCCCTCCGGGACCCCTCTCACCCGAAAAAAGACACACGCAAACCAAACCAATTCCAGAAAGATTCTCGTCAACAGTCTTTTGACAAACTGCGCTACAGAATGCTCCCAGACATGGAACCGAAAGAATTCTCAGAGCGGGTGCAAAACCGACTCCGCAACTTCCTTCAGGGCTGGCTTCAAATCCCACCTGAAACCCTTCATTGGACCGTGAAAGAACATCTACAGACACAAGACTCGCTTTTCTCCCTAGTTTGGGGCTTCCAATCGGCCATAGATCAGCCTGCAGATCTACTACAAGTCTGGCAGCAACATTTCCCCACAGATCATCCTAGATACCACTACAGGCTCCCTATCAGCCTCCGCGATGACTGCCAGCTACGTTTATTTTCGGATGCACCTGCATACACCTTCGCATGCTTCCACTGGTTCGACTCCCTGAAATCAGCTCTCTGTCAAAGGGTGCTCCAAACCTTATCCACAGAACAGATCCAAATACTGCACCAAAAAATGTTCCAAAAAATATGCGAAGAGCTACATCCACGCCTACCGCTACCAGATAGGCTCAAAGGATTAACATCACCACCCCATAGAGAGGTAATCGAAAAGGCACTTCAAAAACATCTCCAAATATGGATTAAGGACCTGGTCGAGGAACAGCATCGATATCTACTTCAATTTTTGCTTCACAATCTGCTCTCAAAGGAGTTCCCCCAAGCCCTAACCGCACAAAACTTGACCAAATATGAGGATGTCCTCAAATTTATATTTGGAGAACTGTGCGCAGATGAACAATTCATAGAGCGTTTCAAAACCCTACCACGAGGAAACGAACAGGGCGAGATCGTAAAGCTAGACTTGCATACCAAAAGTTTGATCACAAGCTGGTTCCGATGCCGGCAACGCGAAGAACAATTTCTGGACTCGCCACAAATTTTAATAGACGATTTGTCCTTCCTTATGCTGCATGATTTGTCCATAATCCAAATGAACGGACTAAAGCTCCAAACAGTGCTCTTCAAGCTGCTCCCAGAGATGTTCCCAGGAGGACTTCAAGAGATACTTCACGAAGAGATGCCACCAAAAGTGAGTCAAGACTCCCTCCGACCGAGCTACGCCACATACTTCTACTCCCCCGAAAGAAAAGGAGAAAGCCTAGACACGTTCCAACGAAATGAGTATCAAAAATTGCTCGATATCTTTCGCCGAAGAACACTCCTAGAAAAGCCATCAGAAACATTCCTAGCGCAAATTCAAAGTCAGCTTCGAAACTCTTTTCAAGAGTGGCTGCAAAGCCTATCCCAAGGCCTTGACGCAACCATACAAAGACACCTGCAAACACCAGGCTCGTTCTTACCCCTAGTCCTGGACTTCCAATCGGTCATGGCTCAAAACCCAAGTGGGCTACAAGATGGAACGCAGCCGGGCCTCTGCCCAGGTGCCCTAACTACTCATTCCGCAGCTCCCTCTCCCCCAGCTTCACACTCAGGGCTCTTTTCAGGTCCATGCCAAGTCCAATCACAAAACCCACCCCCAGGTCAGCGGCAATATGATTGGGTTGACCTTGTGGACTGGCGCTCACAAGTAGATAAAAACTGCACTGTAATTCTCTCCACATATCACGACTGGTTTAAATCTCTAGAGCGATTTCTCTACCAAGAGCTTCTCCTACACTTATCCGAAAAACAGACCCGACAAACGCTCTACCAAGAAATGTTCGAATCCGTACGAGAAACATTGGATTCCTGCGTACACCGAAACAAATTTCCACTTGCAAAAAAGCTCGTAAAAATGAAGCAGCCCCCCCTCAGAGAAGCAATCGAAACCGGGCTTCAAAACTGTCTCCAAGACTGGATGAAAGACCTAATCACAGAGAGGATTGAAAACATAACTCGCGACCTGCTACAAGGTCTGCTTCAGGACAAATGTCGACAAAAAATATCTGACAACGATCAAACGTTTTTTCCAGGATATAGGAAGCGCTTCAGGGCTATTTTAGAGGAACTGGACCCAACCTTCGAAAAGCTAAAACAAGTAGAAAAGGGCCTCTCCCTGACCAAGAACGCCGAATCCCTGGTCCGACAACATCTATTAAAAAAATTTGCCGCCAAAGACGACTCGTGGTTCCACGATCTAAATAAGGACCAACACGAGAAGTTCTTCTACTACTTGTACAACAACCTGCCAAATACTATAGTCCTCAACATGGTTCCGGAAAAAGTACTCCCAGGGGAGCTCTTCGGCCCCCCGGAAAAAACACTCTCCATGCTGCTCCCAAAGATATTTCTTGAGGCATTCCAAGAAGAGCTGCCCCTAGAACTGCGCCAAGATCCTCTCCTAGGCTTTCTTCAATACCTATTCCCAGGAAGTGATCAAGATGATGAACGAAAAATACACCTCAAACACTCATATGACATCCTCCTCTACCACCTGCTAACAGGGACAGGGATGTTCGTGAAGTTTGCAAAAGTATCCGAAGATCAAAAACCATTTACAGATTGGCTTAAAAGCCACTGCCAAAATGTGTGCAGAGAGCTGTGTAACAGCCTAGAGGAAAACCTGCTCCCAATGGTAAAAAGCCACTTGGAGAAACAAAAATCATGCCTAGCCTTAATCCGACACCTACAATTAGCTATGCCCTCAGATCTGCTGCGCAAAGAACTACACCTAAAACCAACGCACGAAGCAGCAGCAAATTCAGGGCAAGTGCCCGCCAAAGAGCAATACCCTCCCTCAGCTCCAGCATGCGAAACAGCAACACCGGAATCAGAGGCGGACTTGGAAGCACCCTCAGCAATTTTTCCACCGCGCCCAACACGCAGAGAGGCAGCAAGCCTAGGGCGCATGCCCGCCGAAGAGCAATACCCTCCCTCAGCTCCAGCATGCGAAACAGCAACACCGGAATCAAAGGCAGACTTGGAAGCACCCTCAGCAATTTTTCCACCGCGCCCAACACGCAGAGAGGCAGCAAGCCTAGGGCGCATGCCCGCCGAAGAGCAATACCCTCCCTCAGCTCCAGCATGCGAAACATTAAGCGAAGAACCCGAGGCAGAACCGTCAACGACAGCAACTCATGCGACGTGCACACAAACACAAGGACAGAAGGAAGAAGCTACACGAGCACACACAGGAGAAAGGAGTAATCCTGGTGCTTCTAGAAGATCAAGCAAGAGGCACCGACGAAAAAAACGATGATGTTAAGAGAAGGTGGGCGAATTCCCTCATTTTAGCAATTCTCTTCAACATTAAGGGCCTGTTGAGAAATGCGCACCTTTGAAGCATCAATATTGATTGCCAAAATGCCTAAATCATTTATGTCGAATCAATTTAAGCTAGCTTATTCACCCTAGCAGATGGGCAGCACACATATTTGAGTAACATTTTGTTTTAGGTCTGTTTGGGGGAATATTTTTCCAAAACTCCTTATTTCTCAACAGATCCTTTATCGTTAGCCACCTTTTTTGCTGTTTTGTTGTTGAAGACTTTAAGGTTTTTTCTATCCCCTTGTTTCGCTCTATTGCATAGACTCGTCTTGGAGATATCGTGATGCATCTACAAAATTGAATACTCGTACAACGAGTCCGTGGCTTTTCAATTGGTATCCGTTCAGGGGGGTAGAAAATATGTCTCAAGAAAGGGCTGGGCGTTGATGTGAAGCTGTCTGGGGATAGATCTAAGCGATGCATATCAGGCATTTAACTGGGCTACTAGAAGGCTGCAAACAACCCGGCTAACCGCTTAGTTCCAATCTTTTAGCTCTTAAGTGTGAGAAATAAGTATGATCCGGCCTCTTTTCTAGTAGGGAAAAGCTGCAAAAGAATTTTCCTGCATCATTTCCCTCAGCAAAAACCACTCCAGTTCCCGATTGCTCAAATTTTCCATCTACTGTAGTTACTAAGGATGTCAACCCCTGATTCGATGTGATATCCTTTACGACTTCTATCCTCGCAGAAAAGCGCTTTTAGAAATGTGCATAATTTCTTAAAATTCACGATACATAGCAGTTTGCGATAGGGATGATTTTCTACAGGCTAAATCTTCTACATGGGGCTCAAACATATCTCGCGCCCCTTTGAGTATGGACTTGAACATACTCGCTTTATCCTTAATTTCTTATAAGGGAGTTAACCCTTTTAAGGGGGTTTTTATTTGAAGTTATCTCTAGAAAAAATCCACCAGCGACCCTCTATTTCTTGAGCAGGCCTTTAATAGAGGAGTTATCTAAAATCACCATCCTTCTACATTAAAAGATTTTCCTTGCCATTACCACAAAAAATAGTTTAATATAAAATAAAAAGTTTATGGGGCGGGGGTATTGTTCATGTCGGACTTGAGAATTGGGGCATCACTTGGTACTTATTCAAACTGTGTAGAAGAGCCACAAAGTGTGCAAGAAGATGCGCCCCCACCCCCTTTAGCCCTCCTAACCACCAACTTCACATCTTTACCCCTGGCCTCTACGGGTCAGCCTCTAAGTCCATTACGAGCAGGGCTGCAACACTTCCGTCAGGATCACCTTCAAGATGGCCCCTCTCTTCTTGATGACCTCAAAGCGTGGCCCGCATTTCTGAATCAAGAGGATGCTGCATTCCGATTCGTGTGCTTCAACTGGCCTGAATCTCTGAAGGCCGCTCTTTCTCATAAACTGTTCCAAAGCTTGACTACAGTCCAGCTCCAAACACTATACCAAGAAATGTACCAAAAAATACGCGAAGAGCTGCACTCACGCTTACCGCTCTCAGATAGACTCACAGAATTAGCCCTTTCGCCCTGTAAAGAAGCAATTGAAAGCGCACTACAAAGTCATCTCAAAATATGGCTGAAGGACTTAGTCGAAGAACAGATTGTGCACCTATTTCCAGCCTTGCTTCACAGTCTATTTCCAGGCTCATTGCCCCAAGACCCCACCCCATACGAAAGGTTCCTAACATTTATGCTTCAAAACCTGAGCTCATGTCAAGAATTCATAAAACGTTTCGTAAACTCACAGAAAAGATGGAAAAATGCCAAGTCCATAGACATCAGTAGAGATCCGGATGTCCAACACCTAATCGAGGGCTGGCTTCAATGGCCATATCGAAGAGACTATCTCCACTATTCTCCCCTGTGGGTCCAAGCCTCGTCACAAGATCTGTTCTCCTTGATACCGAACGGAAAAGACCCCGTCCAATGGAACAGAAAAATGTGCCAAAGAGAGCTTCTCTTGCTGCTCATAGAGATCTTCCCAGGGGGACCTCTAGAGATTCTTCGAGAAGGGGTTCTCATGAAGATGAACCAGAACCTCTTCCGACCAAGCTATGTCCGACACCGTAAAAAAACAGACCAGAAACTACGTGAATGCCAGCATGAGTTTCGTCAGACCTTGTGCGACAGCCTGCGCCAAAGGATACGCCCAGAAATGTCATCAGAAGAATTCCTAAAGTGGGTACTAAATCAAACGCAACACTTTTTTCAAAACTGGACGCAAAACCTACTCCAAGACCTTCATTCCACCGTACAAAGACACTTACAGACGCCATACTCATTCTTACCCCTAGTCCTAGACTTCCAATCGGTCATAGCACCAAACCCAGACTGGCCAGACGATAGAATACACCAGGCATTCTCTCCATACACCCCAACTACCCACTCCACAGATCCGTCCACCCCAACTACCCACTCCACAGATCCGCCCACCCCAACCTTACATTTGAGCAGATTGACCGATCCAAATACGATTGGGTTAGCCACGTAAGCTGGCCCTCACAACAAGTAACGAACTGGAAGGTATTGCGCTGTGCGTATCACAACTGGCTCAGCTCCCTGAGGCAGGTGCTTTACCAAAGATTGTGCCTGCACTGGCCTGCAGCACAAACCCAGGCGCTATGTCAAGTAATGTTTACAAAGATACGAGGAGAGTTGCGTTTCTGCTTAGCCCAAGAGCGCATCATATACGCAGTGGAGCTAAAACGCATATACCCCCCCAGGCTCAGAGAAGCAATCGAAATTGGGCTCCGGTGCCATCTCAAAGCGTGGCTTGAAGAGCTTGTTAAAGAAAGAATGACAAAATTGTTGCCAGATCTGTTAAATAATCTGCTTCTGGACAGAGATCGATTGCAAAACCAATATCCACAGAAAATATCCAAGAAGAACCCGACACTTCTACGCAAATATGAAGAGATCCTCACCGCTGCTTTCCAAAACCTGCGCTCAACCGCAAGCTTCGAAAAGCTAAAGCAAGTACAAGAGAACCTCTCCCTGGTCCAGAATACACACCGCCTAGTCGCAGAACATCTTCCACAGGTGCTTGCAGAATGCCCGTTGTACCAAAATCTAGAGTCAAAAAGACGTGAGAAATGGGACCCTTTCTTGGCAAAAAACTTGGTCTGCCTCATAGTCCTCAACCTGGTTCCAGGGGAGATCATCCCAGTGGACTACCTCGTATCCTGCGAAGATGCGCTCTGCCTACTGATTCCAAAGATGTACGCAGGGGTATTCCCTGGAGAGCCGCCCCAGAGGCTGGTCCAAGAACCCTACCTAGGTCTACTTCAATACCTATTCCCAGGAAATGATCAAGGCGATGAGCGTGCAATGCACCTTAAAAAGGTTTATAAAACCTGCCTCTACTGCCTGCTCAAAGGGATAGGGATAAACGTTACAGGGGGGGGCCGAGATACACAAACGTTTACAAATTGGCTTGAAAACCATTTCCGAAACGTGTTCACAAGATTGCGCGACAGCCTACTCTTAGAGGAGAATTGGTTTCCGATCGTGCACAGACACCTAGAGACACAAAAATCGCGCCTCGCCTTAGCCCGGCAATTACAATTAGCAATACCTCCAGACCTACTGCGCGAGGTACTACACTCAAACTCAACGCACGAAGAGACGTCATGAGCCTGTTGAGAAATAGAAGGCTGCTGGTGGATTTTCCTCTAGAGGCAACTTCAAACAAAAACCCCTAAAAGGGGTTAATTCCCCTATAAAAACTTGAGGACAAAACGAGTATATTCAAATCCATACTCAAAGAGGAGCAGGATATGTTTGAAACCCATGTAAAAGATTTAGCCTGTAGAAAATCGCCCTTATCGCAACTTGCTAAGTATTGCCGGACTTTAAGAAATTATGCGCGTCTCTAAGAGCGCTTTTCTGTGAGGATAGAGGTCCGTAAAGGGTATCACATCGAATCAGGGTTTGCCACCCTTGAGTAGCTACAGTGGGTGGAGAATTTGAGCGACCGAGAAAAGGATCCTCAAAATGGACATAGACCCTTAAATCCTAAAGAAGATTTAGAAAAACTAGCCACTCGAAGTGAAAGGTGCATCTCTAAAAGCCTTAGCATTCAATATAATAATCAGATCTACCAACTCCACACAGAAACTCCAAATCGTTTAAGATATAAAAAATTATAGTCATAGAAAGACCTGGAAAGCCTTTACTCGTAGAGTTTCAAGGCAAAGAAATTCGCTATATTGTATGGGAAGAATACCAATGCGGTGAACCAGAGATCGTAGATGCCAAGCAATTGGAGGCCAGAAGGGAAAAGAAATGTATTTGAGTTGCGTCACGTTGAATATTAAAGCCTTATTGAGGCTGTCGCAAGACAAAAACCGCTGCTGCAAAGAGCTTTGGAACCTGTTGGGTTTCAATGCTTCACACAATTCGAACAGCTGTGGAAGAAGAAGAATCAAAAATGTGGGGGATGAAATTAAACCGGTGTCGACGCTTCGGAAGATTGATTACGACATTTTAGTTTTGCATTGACAGAAAAGTTCTTTCAACAATCCATCTCTTTGGCTGAACCAGAAAACCCACACCCCTACTATCCCTAAATTTGATCTCTCTGATGATCTTCCGTCTAACTCCCAAGGAAAGCAAATCGCCACCCCTCTATATTAAAATTTTTCCTTTTCATTATGGTGTCAAATAATTTAATATAGACGAAAATCCATAAGGTGGGGAGGGTGCTTATGTCTGACCTGGGAATTAGAGCTTCGCTTGGAGCTTATGTAAACTACGTAGAAGAACCCCCAAACGTACGAGAAGATGAGCAATCTATCTCCCCTTTAGACTTCCGAACCGCCCACCCAATACCCTTATCCTTGGCCTCGCATGCAAATCAGCTTCCAGACTCACTACAAATGCGACTTCAACACTTCCCCAAAGACCATCCTCGATATTGCTCCTCTCCTCTCAAAGACCTCAAAGAGTGGCCCTCACACTTGAATGAAGACGATGCAATATTCCGATGCGTGTGCCTCAGCTGGCTCGAATCCTTGAAGGTCACTCTTTGTCATAAACTGTTCCAAAGCTTGACTACAGGAGAGACCCAAACGTTATATCAAGAAATGTTCCAAAAAATATGCGAAGAGCTGGACCCTCGCCTACCGCTCCCAAATAGGCTCACAGAATTGACCTCTTCACCCCATAAAGAAACAATTGAAAATGCACTGCGAAAACATCTCAAAATATGGCTTGCGGGCTTGGTCGAAACACAGCTTGTAAACCTACTTCCAGCCTTGCTCCACCATCTGATCCCAGTCTCGCTATCCCAAGGCTTCACCCCATATGAAGAGCTCTTAGCATTTATGCTTCAAAATCTACGGTCACATAAAAAATTCATAAAACGTTTCATCAACTTACAGCAAAGCTGGGGGGCAGCCAGGAACATAATAGACTTCAGCGACGATCCAGATGTCAACCACTTAATCGAGGAGTGGTTTCGACAGAGACGTGGACAAAACCAGTATCGCCAGTACCACCACCTGTGGGCTCAAGCCTTGTCACAAGATCTGCATTCCTTGATGTTGAACGAAACAGATCCCATCCAATCGAACGGAAGAATATGCCAAAAACGGCTTCTCTTGCTCCTTGCAGAGATCTTCCCAGGGGGACTGCGAGAGATACTTCAAGGTTGGTTTCCACCAGACATGAGCCGAAACCTCCTCCGACCAAGCTATCTCCAATACTACACAAAAAGAGACCAAACACTACATGACTGCCAGCACGATTTTCGTCGAGTCTTGTGCGACAATCTGCGCAAAAGGATACACCCAGAAATGTCACTAAAAAAATTCCTAAAGTGGGTGCCAAATCAAATACAATACTTTTTTCAAAACTGGGTACAAAGCCCACTCCAAGACCTTCATTCAACCGTACAAAGACATCTGCAGATACCACGTTCATTCTTCCCCCTAGTCCTAGACTTTCAATCAGCCATAGCGCAAAGCCCAGACTGGTTACACGACAACACACAACCAGAATTCTTCCCATATGCCATAACTACTCACTCTGCACCCTCATCTCCCTCAACCCTACATTCAAAGCAGCCTCCAGATCTGTGCCAAACCCCGCCATGCAACCCGTCCACGGACCGATCCAAATATGATTGGGTGAGCCATGTAAGTTGGCCCTTACAACAAATGAAGAACTTGGAGGTGCTCTACTACAGGCATCACAACTGGCTCCACTCCCTGAGGCAGGTTTTTCACCGAAAATTGTGCCTGCACCAGTCTGCGGCACAGACCCATGCGTTATGTCAAACAATGTTCGCAGAGATACAAAAAGACTTACGCCCCTGCTTAAACCGAGAATGCACTCTGCTCACAAGAGAACTCGAAAACATACAACCCCCCAAGCTCAGAGAAATAATCGAAATCGGCCTTCGAAGCTATTCCACAGTCTGGCTCGAAGACCTGGTCAAAAAAGAGAGTACAAAATTGGCGCCAGATCTGTTAAATAACCTGCTTCTGGACAAAGATCGATTTCAAAGCCAATACCTGCAGGAAATATCCAGGAAGGACTTGACAATTCCACCTAAATATAGAGAGATCCTCACCTCTGCTCTCCAAAAACTGAACTCAATAATAAGCTTCGAGAAGCTAAAGCAAGTAGAAAAGGGCCTCTCCCTGGTCCAGAAGACATATTTCCTAGTCACACAACATCTTTCACGGGTGCTTTTAGAATGCCCGCTGTACCAAAATCTAGCGTTAGAACAACGTGAAAAGTGGCGCCCATTCTTGTTGAGAAACTTGGTCTGCCTTATAGTCCTCAACATGGTTTCAGAAGAAATCATCCCAGCAGATCGTTTCGTGCCCTATGAAGAAGCGCTCCACCTATTGATCCCAAAGATGTACATGGAGGTATTCCCTGAAGAGCTATCCCCGAGGCTGGTCCAAGAGCCTTACCTAGGCCTACTGCAATACCTGTTCCCGGGAAATGATCAAGGTGATGAGCGCACAATGCACCTTGAAAAGTTCCATAAGAGCTGCCTCTACTACCTGCTCAAAGGGATAGGGATAAACGTTACCTTCATAGAGGGGGACCAAGATACACAACCGTTCACAAATTGGCTTGGAAATCATCTTCGAGACGCATCTAAAAAATTGCATGACAGCCTATTCTTAGAGAAAAATTGGGTCTCAACCATACGCAAACATCTGGAGACACAAAAATCGCGTCTCGCCTTGGTCCGACACCTACAATTAGCCATACCGCTAGACCTACTGTGCGAAGAACTACGCTCAAAATCAATGCACGAAGAAGCATTATGCCTAGAGCCCGAATTAGAACCACAAAGCAAATGAAGAAAAACTAAATACACACACGCGAGCGGAGGGAAAAACTGACCCTGAGAGCCCCCTGAGGATATATCTTCCCACGTCGCCCCCTTTAGGATATAGAGCGAATTAAGATGACTCGACCTGCCATGAGGGAACTCTCTTCGATCGAGAATTCGAAGCCATCAATCCGCACGCTATCTCCCCTCTCCAAGTGGGAGTGCAGGTGGCTTTTCATGAGATCCTCAAGCGTTTCATCTCCCTTAGAGGGAAGATTGATGTTGAACCATCGATTAACATCTTCCACAAGAGTATCCCCGGGGAATGCACGATCGACAAGGATCTTATGTTTTTCTGCAGCATACTTTCCACATGAAACCCAATCATCACGCTGACCAAAAATTTCGTCCACCACCGTGTCTAAGGTGAGAATCCCCACCGCATTGCCCTGATCACCTAAAATAACCGCTAAACTTTGATTATTAAGGCGAAATTCTTTGATAATCTGCAAAACAGAATTTTTTTCTGTGATAAACCAAGGAACCCGGCAATGAGGCAATAAGGGCGTAGTATCTGCGAGGCGCAGCAGGTCACGAGGATAGGCAATAGCCACAATATTGACCTTACTACGGCAATAAACGGGAACAAACGGAACAACTTCAAGGCCCAATAAAATTTTCAGCTCTCCCACACTCGCTCCACTCGAAATGCATTTTACCCGATTGAGAGGATCCATTAAATCTTTGGCCCTCTTTGCCTTAAGGGAGAAGATGTTCGCCAAGATAGGATCAAACCTCTGCTCGAGGATATCCTCACGCTCTTCAATTGCCTTTTGCAGCTCTTCTCGTGTTAGGTGAAGGGCGGAGACCCTCTTTACTCCAAACAGGCAGTTGGTGAAGCGGAATATTATGTCGAGGAGGTATATGACTGGTCGCATGATGAGCGAGGAGAAGTATAGGATAGGAGCTCCGAACATCGAGACATCTTCTGGATAGCGACGTGCGGCAAACATGGGGGCAAGTTCCGCAAAAATCAACACCAAAATCACCTGTGTTAGCGGGGCCCAATCGGGATTCATATTCAACGAAGCATAAAAGCGGCGGGCACATTCCGAGCCAAATTGCATTGCGCTATTCACTATAATTAAAGTCGTCCCGAAGAGTAGTGTAGGATGGTGCAAAAGTGCGTTGAGCCATTTAGCGCGCCTATTCTTTTGTGAAACATAATACTGAAGGCGCACACGATTAAAGGAGACACAAGACATCTCCAACATTGAGTAGAACCCTTGCACCACAAAAGAGGCAATAATGAGGATAAGAAAAAATACCCAGTCACTCATTTTCGCCTCTTCTTGACCGGTTGTAAACGCCGAATATAGACACGGCACACTCGGTTGACATCTGAAGCAAGCACATAAAACAAAAACCCCTGCTGTTCTATCTTGGTGCCACTCTTGGGAATGTCCCCCACCAATTCCGTAAGCCACCCCCCAATCGTTGCCATATTATTCGGACTCTCTAAATGCACATCGAACATCTCCTCAAATTCAATAAGTTCTAGTCTACCGCTGGCAATGATAATATCTTTTGAAGCACGCGTGTAATGGCTCACCTCATCACGCCGGTCGGCAATTTGTCCAATAACTGTCTCGACAATATCTTCCAAGGTAATCAATCCAGAAATTGATCCATACTCATCTACCACCATCATCATCGTCTCTTCTTCTTCATAAAACTTTTTGAGGAGTGCCCGACCCACCATCGACTCGTGAACAAACTTAAGCTTTCTCAAGAATGGGATAATGTCATGAGAGGTGTGGATGTGATCACGATGAAGAAAGAAGCTCCCACTGTCCATAATTCCCAAGACATTTTCCAAATTGCCATTGCAGACGGGGACACGCGTACACTCGTCATCTACAAAAAACCCTATCAATTTAGAAAGGGGTTTATGAATGTCGAAGTAAACTATCTCTCCTCTATGGCACATGATCTCTTTAACGAGATCGGCCTCTAGATTTAGATATCCTCTCACGAGTTTTGCCTCTTCATCAGTCACAACACCACTCTCCCTTGAGGTGAGCAACGTATGTTTCAGCTCTTCAATAGAGAGCTCCCGCTCCCTCTTAAGATAAAAGAAAAAAAAACGTGAAATCCAACCGGTGACGTAGGTAATCGCATCCCTTATCGGCGCTAACAACCACATTAAGGTCTTCAATAGGGGGGCAACACGTATTGCAATCCAACTATTCTGGGCATATGCCAGGGACTTGGGAACAACCTCCCCGAAGAGGAGGGTAAGAGCTAAGGGGAGACCTACCGTTAACCACCAACTGGCAAAGGGGTCGAATATCCCAGATACAACATTTTGAACGAGGATGTTTACTAATACGTTGAGCATTAAAATGGTAACGAGTAAGCGGCGTGGCTGAGAGAGCAGCTTGGCAATCAACTTGCCACGCGGATCCGTCCCCTGGCGGAAGGCGCGCAACTTCATTGAAGAAAGAGAAAATAGTGCCGTCTCAGATCCAGATAACAGAGCTGAAAAGAGGATTAAAACAACGAGAGAAGAGATTAGAACAGGCTGTGTCACAAAATTATGCATAAATCCAAAAATGCAGCGCTAGGTTGATACCAAATAAGTAGAATATGCACAACACATTCAATTCACAAAGGGGTTCACTGAAATACCACTTTAATTTGCCCCTCGGAAACAACTCCCAGCTTCTCTTTTAAGACGAGTTCCATCCACTCCGGATCATCTCGATTGCACACCCTTGACAGCAGCTCCTCCTTCTCTGCTTCCGCCAATGAATACGCCTGATTGAGCTCTTTTACCTTCTCACCCATTTTTATCATTAAACAATTTTTCTTATGGAGGGCCTGGAGATAAAACGCCCCAAACATTAAGATGAAAACAATCACCCACCAGTTATGTGATAAAATGCGGGGAAAGAGTTTCATGTGATTGGAGCTGTGATTCCCTTTTGTTTCATATATTTCCCCAGGCGATCGGCATAAGAGATGTTACACACCTCTTTAGCCTCTAAGAAAAGGAGCTGCGCAATACCCTCATTTGGATAAATTTTAACTGGCAGGGGTGTAGTATTGGAAATTTCAATCGTAAGCACCCCCTTCCATTCTGGTTCTAAGGGAGTGACGTTTACGATAACACCACAGCGCGCATATGTAGATTTTCCAATACACAGGGTCAAAATATTACGAGGAATGTCAAAACATTCCACACTAAAGGCTAGTGCAAAGGAGTTGGGTGGTAAGATCAGGCTCTCTTCACTATGAATATCAACGTGCGTGTCATCAGTAAAGCTTTTGGGATCGACAATCGCATTATGCACGTTGGTAAACACCTTAAATCGGTCTCCTACACAGATATCATAACCATAACTCGAAAGGCCGTAACTTATGATTTTTTGATCATTTATCTTCCGTATTTGAGAGTCAGTAAACGGCTTAATCATCCCTTCCTCCAATGCCATCTTTCGAATCCAACGATCAGACTGTAACATCACACCACCTAAAATTTTTCGATTTTTATAGATAGATATAGCGCTTGAAATCTTTTTCTTGCTACTATTTTGTTATGTTCGTGCGTGCTTGAAAAGCCTAGAAATTATGACGAAATTGCCCTTCATCCAATCTTCCTGGGAAAAACAAGATAAGAGGCTCGAGGTCACCTTGAGACCTCGCTCTTTGGGAGAATTTGTCGGCCAAGAATCGATTCGGGAGAAACTCGAGGTGTTTGTTGGTGCCGCGAAGAAACGCTCGGAGGCACTGGGTCACTCCCTGTTTCATGGCCCTCCAGGACTCGGGAAAACGACGCTGGCACATATCATATCTAGAGAAATGGGTTATGATTTGGTCGCTATCTCTGGCCCAACCATCGAAAAGCCCGCAGATCTTGCTGGCCTCTTGACCAACCTCAAGGAAGGAGATATCCTCTTCATCGATGAAATTCATCGTTTAAATCATACCGTTGAAGAGTATCTCTATCCTGCCATGGAGGACTTTACGCTGGACCTCTTGTTGGACTCAGGCCCACAGGCCCGCAGCGTACAGGTCAAGCTCAATCCCTTTACTCTGATCGGTGCTACAACTAAGAGTGGCCTTCTCTCTAGTCCTCTCCGCTCACGATTTGCTTTTACCTGTCGCTTGGACTACTATCACCCCAACTTCATCTTCACCATCCTCAACCGCTCCTCCTCCATTTTGGAGATAGACATCAACCGCGATTCTCTTTTTGAGATAGCTAAGCGCTCTCGAGGCACTCCTCGCATTGCAAATAATCTCCTGAAATGGGTTCGGGATTATGCTCAGATGCGTACAAATAATAAGTTGGACGGAATTGCAACGCGCACCGCTCTGGAGATGTTAGACATCGACCACAGGGGCCTAGATGAGATGGACAAGCGCATCTTAAAACATATCATCGAGCACCACGAGGGGGGCCCTGTTGGCTTAGGCACCATAGCCACTGCCTTGGGCGAAGAGACGACAACGATTGAAGAGATCCATGAACCCTTCCTCATTATGCAGGGGTTCTTGAGACGCACTCAGCGAGGGAGGGAGGCTACGAAATTAGCCTACCAACATTTCGGATACACCCATTCCACGCCTTCACATTAACGGAGACAATTAAATGAAATATATACTCCTACTCCTACTCCTCTTTTGCTCTCCCCTCATGTCAGGGGGATGCCCCGCCCAACACAACGTTGAAAATTTAGCGACAGTAAAGGTCCTACTAGAAAAAAATGTGCAAGGGCTCCTTATCGAAGCGCGTGGCCCCTTCGTCGTTTATAACCCAAAAAATGGGAAAAAGGTGAGTAGAGGGCGCTATGGTAAACGCTCTTATTGTTATCCTCACAAGCAGGGGATCAAATGGGGAGAGGATTTTGTCGGCATTTTTCAACTTCAGTTTCAGCCAACTAGCCCAGATACTACCTTCCTAATCAATGGCGTACAATATCGAGGGGCAATTAATGTCTACCATATAGAAGACATGCTCAGCGTCGTCAACGAAGTGGATGTCGAAAGTTTTCTTAAATCGACTCTCTCGGCAAAAGTTCATCCAACCCTCCCAGATGTGGTCCTCGACGCTATCGCGATCGTCGAACGTACACACACATATTACACCGTTTTAGCTAACCATCAATCCTTCTGGCATGTCGATGCAAAGGAGGTAAATTACAATGGAATGGGCCTTATCCTCCAACACCTCTCTGTTGATTGTGCCATTGATCATACAAGCCGCTTGATAATGACCTATAATAACCAGCCCTTTCCTGCACTATGGACAGAGCACTGTGGAGGCCAAACCGCGAACTACTCTCCAATATTTCGCAAGGATGTTTCAACGCCCGATGGAGTGCATTCCCCTTTTGCCGAAAGTTCCCGCCAAGATTTTTATTGGACGTTAACTTTAGAAAACCAAGAATTTGCTAAGTTGATGAAGACCAACCGAATCACCGGAATTGATCTTTTTGTCGACCCTAACTCAAATAAAGTCTACGCAGTCCGTGTACATGATGGGATACACTCGGAGGACATTTATTTTTGTGATCTACAGAAGTTATTGGGAAAAGATAGGCTTAAAAGCAATGATTTTATGGTGAATATCAAAGGGAACAACATTATCTTTGAGGGGTATGGCGATGGTGCAGGAGTAGGTCTTTGCCTCTATAGCGCCACACAAATGACGGAACGTGGGGATACTACTCCCCAAATTTTAGCAAGTTTTTTCCCCGATTCGCAATTAGAAAAAATGGACGGTTACCCATTGATTGTCTCTCCAGACAAACACCTCTTCATCTCCTCCCAACGGCAAAGCGCCTTTAAAAAGAGATCTCGATTACTTCACAAATGAATGCAAGAGATATTCCTCCTGCTCTCGTCAATTTCACCGCCGCTGAGCGGTGGGTTGTCATGTCACATGAAAGATCTGCTGACATCAATCAAACTCTCAAGGAATGATTCCCCGCCTAACTTCACCTCCTCCATTTACACAACAAAGGGGCGGCCGTGTTGTTGTGTCTCCTGCGAAAAGCCCTGCAAGCTAAATAAGCGGCTACACTCTCAAAAAACTCTACCCGCCTGCGGCCCTTCTGTGGATAACGGGGTAACTCTAATCGCAAAAGGCCGGTGAGTCCAGTCTATATGGAGTAGTTTTCCTCGCAAAGCTCCCTCCCGTGCCTCACAACTTCCCTCAAAAGATTGAACAAAACTGATTGCAAAATCGATGAATTGGTCTAAGGTCAGCTCTTGGCGTTGTCCTGCACTTGGAAGGTAATAGCCATGGGAGCGACTCAACCAACAGGCTTAGTAACACGTCGTTGAGTAGGTCTTGGCGCCAATATAAAGACGAAGATCGTGGAGAACAGCTCTGAGCGAATAAGCTCCGCATCCTCGAAAGACACAGCCCACTCTGCTCCATATCTGCGATGCATCCCTCTAGAAGAGGTAGAAGTTGGTTTTGAACTTGTTCCGCGATATCTAGATAACCGACTGTGCTGCATAGTTCTAGACGCAACCTTGCGAGCATATCCTTGAGGAAACTTTGGTAAAGTATTGTGTCAGGGAAGTCCAAAACAAGATCGAAGAGCTGATCTGGGAACAAACTTAGAAGCCGTTCTTCAACATGTTCTTGAATATCTTCTTGGCGTGAGCCTGCACTTTGATGCCATCCTGAGAAAAGGCTTACAAGCTGGAGGCCCCCCTGATCTCGACACAGTTCTAGGAGCAAAGTTTGGCGGTGTGCTTGCTGCCGCGAAGACAGAGTGGGCAGAGGCAACAGGGCTTGAGTTGTGCGGTTCGGGAGTGTGATGCGGGAGGTTGTAGCAATTTGATCGATCGTAATGCAATGGCGGGCTACTTCAACTCCCATGAAGAGAGTTTTCGCAAGCAAGTGGATACTCAACACGAGCAAATAAGCAATCTCAAAGAATCAATTTCTCGCCGCAAAAAATACCTCCTCAGCACTTCGCGAACCGGAAACACAGATACGCAAACTCTCCACATGAGTTTGTATAAAATAAATCAAGCAACTTAATCAGAGAGAGGAAAACAAAACCCACCACACACGCCACAAACCATACTCGTTGAGTCTGTCGTCCCGAATGTTCTGCATACCTGAGAGCTTTCTCCGCCATCCGTATATCTCGGAAAGTCAGAATGTTATGAAATGATGCCCATCGCCAATAGAAACTGCAGAACTACCCACCATATTGGACATTGACGAAAATACCATCCACACCTTCAAACTGAAGAGCCAGTGTAGTCCTGGTTGGCGAAGGACACAAGAAAAAATTTAATCGCGTCCCCTTAAAACCTCTGCCTCGAAGATGTAGCAGCGCTGAAGAATTTTCCTCGGTTCCAAAAACGGATTCGAAATGATGCTCAACATCACCAACGCAATGGATACCAGCAGTTTGCCAGAAAAAATTTTCGATACCATTGCTGTCATCGAATGTACAAGTCACATACTACACCATTTTAGCCAACCACTACCATCCTTTTAGACAAGGCATCATGGGGAACAAATCGCTAACTACTCTCCAACATTGCGAAAAAATATTTTAACTCTCGATAGGATGCATTTCTCAATCCTCGGAGATGCCCTCCTCCTCCCACCCATCAAATCCTGGGGGGGGAGTAAATTTAAGCGTAAGAGGCCTTCGATTCCTGTCTATGGAGTAGTTTTTTTCGCAAATCTCACCCTCATACTCTAGGGATCGGTCCAAGAGCACAAGCAGAACGTTACGTAATTCTAGATCCGAAAACAACTTTTGGATCTCTTCTTGGCCTGGCTCTCCGAGCAGCTCCGGGAGCTTTCCCAGAACTAGGCTTAATAACAGCTCAAAGAATAGATCTTGATACCACCACGAACAAGATTGTACAGCCATGTCTAAGTAAACACGAACTTCCCTCTCAATCTGCGACCAGTTGGGATCCAATAAACTTCCTCTGGACTGCCGTAGAATGTCCAGAAGTTGATTTCTAATTGGGCCTGGGATACGTCCTTTTCGCCAATTAAGTTCTTGGAGGCCGTTGCAGTAGCATAGTCTGTGATACAGCCATGCGTGCAGCTGCTTGAAAGAGGCTTGGACGTTTGGGTCTTGGACTTGGAGCTTCCTTTGAGTCCATTCTCGTATCTGATCTCGGATTTTACTGTAGATGGGCTCAAATTGGAGTGCATTTTGACAGTAGTTGCATAACACGTCTTTGCGCAGAGCTTGAAACAAGACCATGTACAAATCTTGGTACCAATCGGTAACCGCTTCTTGAAGTTTATCTGAAGGTATACCTAAAAAATAACACTCTAACTGCTCTGAGAGCACCTTTAGAAGTCGCTCTCGAATATGGTCTTGAAGTGCGCATTGCCGCTGTCCCGGCAAAAATTCTGCAAGCTGCATAAACTGCGGGTCTCTGTACAGTGTTACGAGCAAACCCGAGAGACACGATCGCCCCCCTAAGGAATAAAGGACACGGTGCAGCTCGCTGTCTGAGGCTGCTTTTGAAAGCAGAGTTTGGATCCCTTCTTCAAATTGCGCGAGCAGATCTGAGAATTGTTGTCCGGAAAGCCGCTGTACTACGGCTGCGCGTATCTCAATGCAGTGGCGGACTACCCAAATTCCCGCACTAGCAGCTAGACAAAGCAAATTGACACCCAACAGAGAGCACATAAGCGATTTCAAAAAGTTAAGTCCTCGATCTACAAAACGCTCCACTGCATCTTGTGCTGAAACAAAAATACTGATACATAGGCCTTCCACAAAAGCCTGCATAAAATAAATCAGGCAATTTGCTAGGGAGAAGAAAATAAAACACACTATACATCCTACAAACCCTAACCATTGAGCCTTCCGCCCCGCTATCCCTGCACGCCTAAGCATAGTCTCCGCCATCCATGCATCATTTGGAGGTGAAGAGGTTAGCCTACAGTCTCCACCACTATTAATAGAAACCACAAAACCATCTGTCATGTCAGCATCCCTCACATACTCAGCCTCAAACGGGCAAGTGTATCCCTAATTGACAAAAGATCCAAGGAGATTTGTTGAGAAATAGAAAGCCGCTGGTGAGTCGTTTCACAGCAATTTCCACTATTTTTTGGTGGTTGGTTACATCAGAGTTAGACTTCTTGCAATATTTTTTCATAAACCTTTATATATTGAGAGTGCCCGCAATGTACCAACCAACGGGAGGAGACACCTTTCAGCCATGGGGATGTATTAAGGAGGTGCAAAGTATTTTCAAAATGGTACGAAAATCTATCTTAGGCATCAGGGTAAACAACGAAGAGTAAGCGATTAGCTGATTGTCGCATGTCGGCCTTGGCGATATTTAAGGGGAGTGTTGAAAAACGCATGGCCCTGAAGCATCGACATTGATTGCTAATATGCCTAAGTCTTTTATATTGAGTCGATTTAAGCTGACTTGTGCGCTCTAATCGACGAACAGTATACATATTTGAGTAATATTCTATTTTAGGCCCGTTTGGAGGGGCATTTTTTCAAACCTCCTCATTTCTCAACAGGCCCTTAAGTTAAGATTCCCCTCGTGTGCTACAGTTCGGTGAGGGAGGAAATAAACAATAAATTTGTGTTTGTCAATGCCATATCCATTAATGTCAACGCAAAACTAAAATGTCATAATCAATCTTCCGAAGCGTCGACACTAGTTTGATTTCATCCCTCACATTTTTGATTCTTCTTCCTCCTCGGCTGTGGGATGGTTTGCAAACAAAGTTGGTGAATAAATCCACAGCTGTTCGAATTGTGTGAAGCATTGAAAACCAACAGATTCCAAAGCTCTTTGCAGCAGCGGTTTTTGTCTTGCGACAGCCTCAATAAGGCTTTAATATTCAACATGACGCCACTCAAATACATTTCTTTTTCCCTCTGGCCTCCAATTGCTTGTCATCTACGATCTCTGATCCACCACATTGGTATTCTTCCCATACAGTATAGCAAATTTCTTTGCCTTGAAGCTCTACGACTAAAGGTTTCCCAGGTTTTTCTATAACTTTTTTATATCTCAAACGATTTGGAGTTTCTGTTTGGAGTTGGTAGATCTGATTATTATATCGAATACTAAGGCTTTTAGAGGTGCATCCTTCACTTCGAATGGCCAGGATTTTTTCTAAATCTTCTTTAGGATTTAAGGGTCCATGCCCATTTTGAGGACCCTTAGTGGCCTTGCCAAATTGTTTATTATGCACCTCTATAAATTCCTCGCCTAAATAAAGATTCGCCTCTTTTATTGATGAAATGTTTCTAAGTCTCACCTCTTTAACAAGACGGTCTTGTAACATCCCGACCCTTCCTTGTCTGGAAAGCCTGATGAAAGACTGTGATTCCTTTACTCTTACCGCCCCTAGCAACCCTAAATACGCTATGCTTATCAACACGGAGCTCTGTAGGCTTCTCATGTTCACATAAATACCCTTCCACACAAATAAAATAGTCATTTGTGCTTTCCTGTTCACAAAACCTTGCGTGTAAGATCTCGCTCGTCGCATCATCTACAAATTAGATAAGACAACACTTAGGCCCTCTGTCTTCAAACCAATTGTGAAACGATCCATCGACCTGTACAAGCTCCCCTTCTTTGCTTTTCCTAGCCCTTCTCTGGTAAATTTTTTCTCTTTTCCTCCTTTTAGCCTTCCACAGCCCTTCTTGAATCATGAGTTTCCTTAATGTTTCCCTCGATACACAAATACCCTCCTCTTTAAACTTCTCCCCTGCAAATGTTGGACCAAAGTCAGGATGCCTTTCCTTTACCCTTTCCACAATTTTATTTCACTTCTCAAGGGACATCCTTCTGGGATTCGGCCTCCCTCTCTTTATGGAGATAAGCCCCTTTTGGCCCTTCATCTCTATAAGCGCGAATCAACCTCTGAGTATACCTCAGAGACAAGCCCAAAATCTCACTGGCTTCTCTCTGTTTTAAAGTTTTACTTTCCACTTTCTCCATGATTGAAGTTCTCTCTACTTCTTTTATGATCATCATCGCCTCAAAAATTTCCTTTGCCTCCAAAATAATTCCTAAAAGACGACATTTTAGTGTTGCAGGATTTGCGATATTATCACTTTGCGCTTACACGCCATATCCATTAATGATACACATCCACAGTTGCATGTTAATTTTTTAGAATACTGGTCAACCGATAAGAAAAATAAAATTTACTGCAGAAAATGCCTACGCGATAGCTCGAGAGGAGGGAGGGAACTCAATGGCAGGCTGGGAATGCAACATGCAGTCCGTGAGGGAGACCAGAGCTACTGTTTTTGACATAACTTTGATCATGGAAATAAAACCCTGAACCGTAATGCTATCCTTTTATGGAAAATTTTGTATAAAGTGATTATTGCAAGCAATGAACGAAAAAACGTACCCATCTTCGGCCAATCCCGAGCAAAAACTCGCGATGGTATTCCAAGGAAAATTAAAGCTTAAAATTTTTGTGAAGTTTTGTAAAAGTACCAGTGTTTAAAATGGTTGCTTTTGTCATGAAAATTCTGGATTCCTTATGTTTTTATCGGGGTTAGCAAGCGGGTACGTGCCTGCCGCTGCCTGCTCTGCAACAATCATATCATCTACTGCTTTCCGTTGCTGTTGCACCTGCCAAGCAATAGCGAGCGCCACTATAGGGAAACCAAAAGTTCCCACGAAAGAGCCAGGAAGAAGAAATAGGCAAATAACAACATATATAACCTCAAGATCCTTTCGAGGAAGAGGCTGATAATAAACGAGTAGTGCAAGGGCCACAATTGCAGCCACCAGGACAATCGCGCAAACCACAGCCATAACTAGACAAACGATCTTTTTGCAGTTTTTTCTTTCTATTTTGCTCGGCTCTTCTCGTATTGGTTCATTTTGGACAACACGACAAAAACCAGCACCTCCTCGACAAGCATGTTGAATCTCCATGAGAAACCTCGTTTTTATGGGGTGGTTAAAAAATGCGCACTTTCCAAATATCGACCGTAACCAAAGTTAGTCTGCCTAATCGACGAGCAGCACACACGCGTGAGTGGACGACGTTCTATTTTAAGTCATTTTTGCAAAACCTTTCATTTCCCAATAATTCACTTCTAATTTTATCCGCAGATGTAATACTATCACTATTGCTATTTCTTTTCTATTTAAAAACACAAATCCAGAAAAATAGATGTACAACTTCTGTAATTTTTCGGTTCATTCCTTAGATTATATACGAGATGTTTTACTAAAACATACAATGAATCTTTTTTGGTTAGTGCAATTAAAACAATAGATTGGTAGTCGATACATCGCTTGATAAATCGACCCACCTAAGTTTAAATCGTCCATTTAAAATATACGAGGTGTAACAATGACAACTTATGAGAAGACATAAGAAATAAAAGTGCCAAAAAAGCAAAGCAAATCGATCAAACAGATTGCTGAAGAAACCAATAGATCCAGAAGTAGCGTAAGGAAATATCTTAGGGGTGATGAGGTGCCAAAATATTCTAAGAAAAATAAAAGTTCTTCAAAATTAAATCCTTATACCGCTGAAAGAAACCCAAGACATGGGGTACCCAGGGAAGACCAAGCATTTGAAGAGGTTTTTTGAGACGAATCCATTTCCTAATCGGGCAATTTGACAAAAATTGGGCAAAATTGCATCGATGTTGACACTGTGGTGAACGGAGGAGTACCAACCACAAATGCATAGAAACAAAATGCGAGTCTTGAAAAATCTCCTGCGAAGATTTTCTGTTACTTAACAGGAGCCGTATTTTTGCAGCAACCACCCTAAATATCGTCGTGCTTTCAAGCACAAATTGGTCGAAAGGGCCAACCAAAAGGTCATCTTAGAATTTTTTGCGCACAAGCTAAAAAGTCGCCACCCCTTTATATGCCCAAAGACACAACAAACGAGCCAGGGGATGTACCTATAACCCAACTCTACTTATCTGGTACAGGCAACTCTCAAAGTTAAGATTTTGCACTGCTAACCTTTCTTTTTTTCGGCGGAATGCGCGACCTCATGATCTATCCAAATTGGAGAAGCCCAAGCGATGTGTCCATCATCTTGAAGTACACGCATGTAGTAATAGATAAAGGGGGGACGATCCTTTTTAGTCTTCAGGATTATTTTCTTTAGGAGCTCATCATCATCAAAGGTAAATTCAAAAGTATCTCCCTTAGGATGAAAGGCATGAAATGGCTTGCCATTGCGGATAATGAGCACCTCTTCGATGGGTGCGGTACCCACCACATAGCCGGAAATATGACGGTTGTAGATAAGGCCAAGTTTCGTTTTGGTAGTTAGCTCAGAGCCAATAGGAGATCCAGCAACCTGAAATCCAACAATTATGCGGGGGCCCGTAGTAGCGTAACAGGAACGTTTAAATATGGCATGAAGAATCCCCTCACGGGTATGGGAAGCAGAGAGAATAGCCGTTAAACCAGGAGTATATTGAGTCTGGCTACCGTCTAATAATTCATTAAAAATGCTACGATTATCATATCCCCCAGACACAAAACCAAAACGATGATTGCTGTTGAGGGCCTTTCGGATAGAGCCATCTGCCTTCTCTTTTATTCCTTTCTTGGATTTTGGAATAATGGGACGTAGGTTCCCCTCCGCTTTTGTGCATTCCGAACACCCCCAGACATTATAGATTTCAACCACTCTCTCATACTCTGGAGTAAATTTTTCAAAATTATAAAGGGTCTTTGATCCCATGGTAAAAGAGGGAATGGAAAAAAATTCTTTTGGGGTATGACTTTTATAGATTTTCTGTAAGTTATTAGATTTACTCTCCTTCCTTCTGAGCAGGGCCCTGTTATCTTTGAGATAGATAAATTCCCGCAGTCCCTCCTCCCCCGGGGTCCCTAACCACTGCATACCCAGAAAAGTGATAAAACGGTTATCTTCGTTAAATTCGGCGATATAGCTGCCAATGCCTCTCCAATGATTAGAAGAAGTTTCCTCCTCATTTTCAAAAGAGGAACTACTAAAAAATTGATATGATTTCTCATCGCGGGCGTGACGAAGACATGACTCAATATTTTCTGTTGCGTCGTAACGTGCAAATTCATTATGAAAAGTTCCCCAATACGCTTGCCGATCGATGTCAGCAAAACATTTGATAGGGAAGGATGAAAATACCTCACTTGTAGATAGGTTTGTCAATTGAATCTTATAAACACCCACTTCGTTAAAATAAAGATTTGGAAGCGTGGTAAACCCCGTCTCGGGGACAAAAAGCTTCCAATTGATATTTTCCCTAAGACGTTCATAGGAGAATTCGATCAAGGTACCTTCGGGCGCATTTTTTGTGAGGTTCCCATATCTATCTTCAAAGCGAATAACCACGTCAAAACGCTGGTTTTTATTAACTATAGAGGGAGCAATAACCCGAATGGAATGAAGGGCATTACCCTTGACATCGAGATGGAACGTTTGAACCTCTTTAAATTCTCCCTTGCCCTTAGGATCGATGTAGAGGTTAAAAGGACGACGACGACACGTATGGAACTGAGCTCGATTCCCCCTATCTTGCGTCGTAGTCGCATCGGGCGTCCCCAAGCAAATGATGATAGGATCCCCCGCCTTGACCTCAGCTGGCAACGTAAACTCAAACTGGGGAAAAGGGCCGTCTGTCCCTAAAACTTCGGACGCACCAATCAGCTTCCTCTTCGGGATCTCCATCCATATCAAATTCTTTTTCCTTTTGAGATTACTCTGAGGAATTTCCCAATCGAAATCCCGCCCCTCCGACTCCACATCAAATCTGAAACAGGCCCCCTTCGAAAGATTATTTGCCGAGACGTAGATAAACTTCCAAGTCTTCGTTTCCCCTGCAAAAGCGGTTTTAGGTTCAGTATAAATGACTGAGCGGCGCATAGACCCCAACATCTGTTAGGTAGTTCTTAAGTAAATGAGAAACTATCCATTTCTAAATAACACAAGTCCAAATTTCGCAAGCACTACTTTGCGACCCCCCCCCCACACTCGTTCAAAGGCAGACTTATATTGAATCGGTTCAATAATGTCTAGAATTTATTCGCCTCCCAGGGGTTTCTGGAATAAAAAACTTTAAAGCAATGTATCAGGCGTTTGAAAAACTAAAAAATTCCAGGGCAAACAGAGCTGCTTCAAGCATTAGCACCCACAAAGTGAGCGCTAGAGGATTGACTCATCGTTACCAAGAAGGAACACCAACGCCAAAACACAACCTAATTAAAGTGGCAAAACATAAGAAAACACCAGAAATCTGGGAACAAAAAGAACACTCCTATCTAAGGATGAATCATTTAGTGGTGCAAAGAACCGCCAAAATGCACCAACTCACCCACCTCCCCTAAAAAACGTCCACTTCAACCTTCACGCGTTGCAACACGAAAGCCCTTTTTGCCTTTAGCCATTTACACCGATTTTTTCACACCTCCTTCAATTTTTGGGGTTAAGATAGTGTGCGATATCTTATCTTCGCCATAGTTGGGAAGCGTCGACGAAGCAGGAACCTTGTAGATACACCCACGCACTCTTTCCTCAACTCTTTTTTTAAGAAATTTAACGGCCGCTGAAGTAAAGGGCCTTCCATCACTATTTCGCATTTCTAAATATAGGAGGCGTACTCGCTCCCTGCCCCGCTCCTTGGTGATTAGACTATCTTGAACGAGCTCCACCCCGGGCAGTTCTTTCTTAATGACTCTAAAGACATCCTCCTCATCCAAAACCTCATTGTCCTCGACGAAATTCACTCCAATGAGGAGGGCTAAAATTGGAACTGAAGAGTGATCAACCTTAAGCTTTGTTTTTTGCAGTTTAAAACTGATATGACGTTCGCCTGGTTTCGTCAATGTAGTATAGATGCTGATTTTTCGAAAAAGATAGAAGCATGAGATGACTTTTTTTATGTGGGATAAGGGACGAGATTTAAAAAAATTCTCATTGAAGATCATGAGGTAGCCTTGAATTTCATTAAAAATTGCGGCATCAGACTCTTGTGTCTTTACCTCAAGGAATGGCGGAGGATATTCTGGGACTGCACTGGGATCTTCTTCTTGCGTGGCCTTCAGAAGGAAACGTTGGACGTCGTGAAAGATCGTACGGCGTAGTCCTTGATGGGGATGCTGGACCAGGGATGCAAAATTCTCTAGGAGCATAACCCCCTTTTCTTCAGTAGATAACTCCTTGTATAGCACCGCTTTGCGTGCATGTTGCACGCCTAATATGGTGATTCGAATCTCTTGGGCAATCCGTGGGAAATTTTCCTGAACAATTCTCAAATCACGTGCACTCTCCACCTCGACGATGCGCTCTAGGATGAAATACTCGCAGCATGGGTAAACGAGAAATTGAAAATTTAATGAACGTGTCACTATTAACATCAACTGTTTGCTCGGGACAAGGGAGCGGGAAATCTTATCACTTAAAAAACGCCCTAATCCATGTGTATACCTACCCAAGCAAAGGAGAGAGATCGATAGAGTGCAGGGTGTTTCATCCGCAGAAGAGATATTAATAATGGGTAGTGCATCATTCAATTTATTAAAAGAAGTTTCCGCGGGAATAAAGTGAGAAACTCCGTCTAATTCAAAAATCGATTCGGGAACTATCCCCTTGATAAGACGCTCCATCGACGCAAGGTAAGAAGCAAACCCCTGCTTGTTCCCTTTTGGTGGAGGAAAACTCGATTTGATTTTTAACAGGTCAATTTTCATAAATCTCCTCCTTGCTAATTTTAGCAAAACCTAAATGGATTGAACCAATAGGGGATATATAAATATCTGACACATGAGGGTGATGGATAAAACCCTCCTTCCAATGATAAATAGGAGCGATTACCATCTCATCAATTAGAAGTTTTTCAGCCTCTTCTAGAAGAAGTGTATATTCCAAAGGAGAAGAGATGGTGGTCGAAGCATCTAAGATGTCAACGTAACGTGCATTCTCCCATCCAGGATAATTTTTTGCATTTGACTTAAATTTAAACCGATCAAGGATATTCATTAGATCTGGATATTGGACAATCCACAACCCATATCCAAATGTGTAGTCCCTCTTCATCAGTTTGTCGAGATAGACTTTACTGGTATACCCTTCAAGCTTGACCCAGACCCCCAAGATGTTCATCCATTGATGTTGAAGTGCTTGGACCACCCTGCCATGGATGCCGCCAATCAAATAGGTAAAGGGAACCCCCTGCAGATCATCTTTAGTTAGGTTTAATTCTGCGAGACCCGCCTGCAAATAATTTTGTGCCTTCAGAAGATCTTGCCCGGGAAAGAATTGGGTTATTCGCCCCTCCTTTAGAAGAGGGGGGACGGGGCCAAAGGCAGCCTCCTCTCCCGTCTGGGTGATATAGTTAACAATGGCCTCTCTGTCCATAGAGTAGGCGAAAGCCTTGCGAATATTGACATTAGAAAAGGGACTAGCATTGAGGTTGAAGGTGCAAAAGGAGGTCGCCCCAACGGGAATGACTTGGAGGTTTCCTTCTTTTCTTAGTTGAGGAATAACATCTACTGGGATGGAAGAGAAACCCGCACCCAAGCAGTCAAGTTTTTGTTGCATATAGAGGTCAAACGCCGTCATCTCATTTTCGATAAAGGTGATCTGCACCTTATCGATCTCTACATGCTCTGCGTCCCAATACAGAGGATTTTTTTCTACGACCATCAAGTCACTTGGCCGATATCGCTCCATTTTAAATGGCCCATTGGTTACTTGCGGAGAAAATGCTCTATCCTGGGGTATTGGAAAGTAAATACAAAAAGAGGTAAGGTGCAAAAAATATGGGGTAGGCCGTTCCAATTCTACCTCGAGCGTTCGTTCATCTATCACCCTAACCCCAAGTGCATCTCCGGGGAGATCCCCCATCTTTACAGCTCTAGCATTTTTTATCGGAAATAGGAGAGCAGAGTCTGGGGAGGGGAACTCAGGGGCGAGTAATGTTCTCCAGGCATACGCAAAATCATGGGCCTTCAGGGGCTCTCCATTCGACCACAGGGTGTGACGCAGGTGAAATGTATAGACCCTCTTATCCTCTGAAATCACGATATCTTTGGCGATGGCAAGTTCTGAACTCGAGGAGGGAGCCATTCTCGTCAGCCCCTCAAAAAGCATGAATTTAAAGCTACAAGAAGTAGGATCTCCCCCTTTCCTCGGGTCCAATGTCACGGGATCTTCAGAAAAATTCACACGGAGAATAGAGCGGGAGGGGGAAGGGGAGGGGGACGTCGCAGAATGACACCCACAAAAAAACACCAACAAAAAAACAACAAATATTTTCAGCTTCATCTTTTTTCTGCACTCAAAAAAACACGTGGAAGACCTATAAACTAAAACAAGATTTATTTGCAAACAATTACGTGAAATTTCAGCCCTTCCTGGAATAAAAAATGTTAAAGTGATTTGCTAGGGGGCTGAGAAGCCCAAATTTGTATTTGTTCATGGAGACGCAAAACACAGCTGTTAGAACCTCTCAAGGCCACATTTTTTACAACTACGATTAAGACGCACCACAGTAAGGAGAGCCTCAAGTCTTTGAAGAAAAATAGTTCAAAATTAAACCAGTGTTGACATAAGGCAGAGGCAGTCAAGTAGCGTTACACAGAACTAGAAATGAGAGCACACCCCTCCCTCCCCCCTAATTAATGTGCACTTTTTGAGCAGAAGACTTCTCGTGACTGAGAAAAGCTTTATGGAATTGAATATCCCCCAGCGGAGAAATTGTCACACCTTTTAGGGCTGGATTTTCTATATATACGAGATGATAGTGATAGAGTGGAATGATGGGCATATTATCTATCATGTATCTTTCGGCTCGATCCAGTAAAACATCACGTTCTTCATGTTTTTCATAAAAAGAACTCTCAATTAATTGATCATAGTGGAAATCTTCCCATCCACTGTAGTTTCGAAAAGTACCTTTCGTCTGAAATCTCTCCAAGAAGTTCATCTGATCATAATATTGTCCAATCCATGACATTTGCGCAAATTGAAAGTTTCTACTGTGAAGTGCTGCTAAATGCACCTTCAGGTCGCTACACCTGAGCTCCACCTTTACTCCCAACACCTGCCTCCAAGTCTCCTGAAGGAAGAGGGCTAAATTGCGTTGCAATTCAGATGCAAAATAGCTATAGACAACGGAGGGGAAATCTCCCCTTTTAATATTTAATTCTTTCAATCCCAATTTAAAATATTTCTTTGCCAGCACCTGGGCATTATCTGGGAAAAAGAGTACGGGATCGCCATTTTTTAAAACGTGGGGAACTAAACCCGTTGCCACATCATCAAACATCTGTGAAACATTCTCCACAATCTCCTTTCTACTAATGGCATACGCGAAAGCTTTCCGAATATTTAAATTGTTAAAAGGGTAAGCATGAGTGTTAAATACTGACATGGTCGTGCCGGCAATAGAGCGTTGTCTGAGCTTGAATGTATTTCTCAGGGAGACGACAAGATCCAATGGCAAAGGGGAAATAAGCCCTCCAACCCAATCGAGCTGCCCCTGCTCATACATCTTAAAAGCGGTCATCTCATTTGTAATGATTGTCGCACGAATTTCATCAAGCTTGACCCCATTAGCATTCCAATAATGCGGGTTTTTTTGAACTACTAACTCATAATCATTTGCCCAAGATTTCAGAGCAAAAGGACCATTAAACACACCCTTTTGATTGTGAGAGGGGGGCGACACCTCCCCCCCTTTGGAGGGGACGGGAAAGTAAGCACAAAAAGAGGTTAGCTCCAGGAAATACGGGATGGGCTTCTTTAATTTAACACATAGAGTAGTAGCATCGAGAGCCTTCACCCCCACCTCATCTAGGCCACACTGCCCCCGCTTCGCTTCCTCTGCATTTTTGATAGAGAAGAGAAGGTGGGCCGACCTTGAAGGAAAATCGGGGTCGAGGAGAGCCTTCCATGAAGCCTCAAAATCATACGCAGTGATGGGTGCCCCATCTGACCAATATGCCTTCCTCAAATAAAATAGATATGTGGTGCGACTTTTTGAGATCGTGAAGTCCTTCGCCAATGCCATGGTAACCTTTCCGTCTGACTCCAGCCGTGTTAACCCCTCATATAACATAAAGCTCATCACCGTTGTTACAGGATCTGTGCTTTTTCGTGGATCGAAAGAGAGGGGACTATAAGTGAAATTAATAGAAATCACCTGCTTCTTCGCGCGCGGCAACACCCACCCGCTCTTTTGGCAAGAAGAGATGACGAGCAAGGGGGAGAGAAAAAGTGCAAGTGTAAGAAACTTCATAATACACCTACCATAAGGCTCTTTGGTTTTTGCCTGCAGCAACCTCTTGCGAGAGGGAGGAAATGAGAAAAACCACTGACAAATTAAATAAATTAGTCGATTAATGCCACCTCTCCTCCTCAACTAAACCGACTTAGGAAAAATTGGCACAATGTCCCCATTACGGAGATGATGGCTGCCCGCCGAGAGCTAACTCGGTAGTCGGAAAACAAACTCGACATCTTGGGAGCTATCATAGAGATGATTACGAGGGTGATCAAATTTTTAATGATGAAGCTCCAATTAGAGGAATCATCTGCTGTCGTTATCAAAAATGCAAACTTCGACAAGAAAATCGTAAGCATTCCACCCAACGCAGCGACGACGAAATGCCCTTTAATCTCAGGGATATTGTTGACTACGGCAAACAACTTCCCGAAGAACGCTAATGACGCAATCGTTACGGCCCCAACTATGAGCGAATAGCCGACAGCGTAGGTTAAGGAAAGGCGCCATTCTCTCACCCTCCGGCCTATGGAGTTCCTCCTACTAGAAAGTTGACGTTCAGAAAGATACCACATTGTAATGGCCGCACAAAATGCCCCAACCGTGGAGTAGCCAAGTGCCCCAAGGAAACCTACACGCAGAGGAGAGTGTGGAGAGAAAGAAAAACTTGCGAACCACAAAATACAATTGATGCATAACAGGCTCATCACAAAAGTAGTAATAATTCGGATATCGCCTGGCTCTCTCCCTCTCATCATCGCCAAACTTATCTTGTCGCTCCAAAGCATAGCAGGAACCACACCCATTGCTACAGCCACTCCAAGTGGCAACCTTGCTCTCAGTCCAGATATCTGAATTAAAAGAAAGGCACAGAAATAATAACATGCCAAGCTATCCCTTCCTGCAACCCTCTCTACAAGTGATCTGCCCTGATCAACATAGAGCAACCTGGCTGCAGCGACTATGCCGTAGTAGACAGCCGTTGGAGAGCGCAAGGCGCCAGCAAAGGGGAATGGCAACTTGTACGTTAATATACTCGTAATCAACAATACGGTCACGACCCGCACGACCTCACAAAAGGTTGTGCAATCCTCGTGATGCCTAAAATATTTCGAAATATAACTTGCTCCTTCACTCACAATGAACGCGATAGAGTATGCCTTCAACGTCCCTTTCAATAGGGGGAGGTGATGATCTATAAGGATGCACGTGTGCTGAAAATTTTTCTGGACTACTTTCATGATCATCCACGCTACACTAGCAGCAGCTAAGCCACATGCTCCCACATGCAAGCCGCGTTTGGCTACTGTATAAAAATCATCTCGCACAGCATGTGTGGACCCTGTGCTCCCCCTTGATGGAGGGTAAAATGAAACACCGCTCATGTTATTCCTTCTGCTTACAATTTTTTGTTTGTTCTTATATCATTGACTGCTCGTGCTGAAAAAAAATGCTAAAACTCCTGCTGAAGCATAAACAACGGCAGGCAAGTAAACGATTTGATGATTAAAGACAAATTTTGCCATCAACGGCGTACAAAAGGCCGTTGCAAAGAACACAATTGCCAATGCAACAACCTTGGAGAGGGTATCTTGCTCAATCCTTCTCAAAAAAGCCGCAGCATAAAATGCCCCCACGCTCGAAAGACATATGATTACACTGGCACACAAAGGACCAGCAAATGATGGGTAGTGATTACCAACCAGTGATATGATCGGAAGAGACATAGCCCCCACCGTCCAAGCACAGCCGACCAATACATAATCCCCCCACTCCTCCGCGTACTCCTGCGCATAAGAGATTAGGCCTTCGACAGCCCTCATACCTTCATATAACATCTTGTTTTCTCCATGAAACAACAGGTTGCATAAAAATTTTACTGCAAGGTATGAAAAAAGAATCTTTTATGTCAAAAGATTTTTCCATAAAGATGTTGGTGCCTTTCAATTAGGCCTTCACAAAGGGGGATTGCAGCAGATCCAGACCGGACAATTCGATACCTTGAGGATTTTCGATACGATAGATCCCACCCCCTTTATGGCAACATTACCAGACATTTTAGCGCCTAGAACGAGCAGGTCAAAGTGCTCCTTCTCTATGAGCTCTAAGATGGCGCTATCCACAGTACGTGCATGAACGATGCGTAGTTTCAATCCAATATTAAATTCTCTTCCGATCGCTTCTGCCCGCTTGAGAATAGCTTCAGCCACTATTGTGCGATGATGAAGTGAGGTTTCTAGAGGAAGGGAAAAGGGGACCTCAATGACGTGAATAGCGGTGATGTCGGCACTATGCATTTTAGCTATTGCACAAGCCATTTGAACAGTTTCTGTCTCTCTCCCTCCCCTCGTGGGAACTAGGATGTGTCTGTAGCTAATAGACTGAAATTCTGGAACCTTAATCTTTTGAATTTCTATCCTACCGGTAGGGGAGAGGTCTTGTTTTTTGCGATAAATAAAATACATTAACAGACCCAAAATGAGCCATGCAAACCCCAAATAACGACCCTCTGGTTTTGTGATTACCACTAAAATCCAAGTAATTAGCGTACCTATCCCCCCCAAAATCGCTGTGATGGGAATTGAAACATTCTTAAAGGAGATATTAAGGGGAATCTTAAAGGGGCGTTTCGTCCGAGGATATTTAATACGTAGAATGATTAGGGAGAGGTGGGTCATGAAAAAGGCGATCATTGCCCCAAATGTATAAAGCTCCACCAAAAAGGTGAGGTCCCCCCGTGAAGCGATCAGGATCAGAGAAGCTAAAACAGAAAAAATAGCGAGAGAAGTCACCGGCGTCTTATACCGCTTGTGTAAACGGTAGACTATTCGAGGGATTTGATAGTTTTCTCCCATATGAAAAGAGAGACGAGAGGCCCCCATGAGTCCCGCATTAGAAGCGACAAATAGAATAATTGCCGCGAGCAATCCTACCCAACCTCCCAATACCCGACTTCCAATCGGAAATTTCGATATAATACCTGCAATAGGATTGTCAAGATAGAGCGTTCCCAGCTCCTGCGGAGTAACGGCCCAAAGCGCCACTACAGAGATGCCCATGTACACGAGGAGGAGCATCCCCATCGCAAGCATCATTGCCCTGGGAACCGTGCGTGAGGGATACTTCGCCTCTCCACTGAGTTGTGCCATTGACTCAATTCCGGTATAGGCCACCATGGCCATAGTTGTCCCTTTCAAGAAATTGGGCCAAGAAGGGGACCACACTGAATCCGGGACCCCAATCTGGATATGTTTCCACAAATCTGGAAGATCTACAAACAAAACAAAACCAATAACGATGATGATGAGTTGGGTTGATAGCGTCAAAGTCGTCAAAAACCAACTCATTCGCGCAGAATTTTTAACTCCAAAATAGTTAACAATGAACAGAATAGTAATCACGCTGATAGAAAACCCAATTTTCACCAAAGGGTGTTCCAAAGATCCACAGAAAAAGCTGAGATAGGGCCCAATCGAAAAGGCTGATATGGCAATGGTAACAATAAAATCCAGGAGCAGACCCCACCCTGCAATAAATGAAATCAAATCATTGAAAGCGCGCCGAGTAAAAGAGGCCGACCCCCCAGACTCTTGAGTCATCGACGTCAGTTCGGCATAAGAGAGTGAGGTACAGGCAAAGATAAGTCCAGCAATCACGAGTGAGATTGGACTTGCTCCCAAGGAAAAAAGCGCCGTGATACCCAACGCATAATAGATCGAAGACCCCAGATCGCCATAACCTACAGCAAAAAGATCCCCTACTCCCAGTACACGCTTCATCGACCCTTTGTCAATCTGCGTGATTTTGGAGTGCTTACCTATCCTCTCTTTCATAAAAAGCATATATGATGGGATTAAATATTAATTGCAAACATTCAATTTACAGAAGACTTTGGGGCAGTTGAAAGACGACCTCTTCCTCCGTGTATTTAATCTCTTCTACCTCAGTAACTCCCAAAGATCGCAAGTGCCCAATGCAGCGTTGAACAATAGACTCAGGTGTAGAAGCACCGGCAGCAAGTCCTATCGCACTCACCCCCCTGAACCACTTGGAATCGATTTCAGAGGGGTTATTAACTAAATATCCGCAAATCCCCTGTTTAATTGCTGTCTCGCGTAAACGGTTAGAGTTGGAACTATTGGAATCTCCTACGACGAGGATTACATCTACAAACCGAGCGATCTCCCTCAACGCTAACTGACGATTCGTTGTCGCGTAACAGATCGACGAACTGGGCAGAGTCTCAGCATGGGGATATTTGAGCTTCAGGCTACTTGCGATTCCTTTGACATCACTTACGCTCAAAGTTGTTTGAGCAATATAGAAGAGTTTCTGATATGGGGGAAAGTCCAACTCTTCTATATCTTTGACCGATTCGATAACCGTTGTAAGATGAGGAAAATGTCCTGCAGTACCCACCACTTCGACATGTTCTCTATGTCCAATGAGGAGAATATGGTAGCCCCGAATTGCAAAACGTCTAACCGCAGAATGTATCCGGACCACAAGGCCACAGGAAGCATCAATCTCAATAAGGTTGCGCCTCTTTGCATGAGCCCTGACGACGGGAGAGACGCCATGCGCCGAATAGATGACATGGCATCCCTCGGGAACCTCGTCTAGATCTTCCACAAAGACGACCCCCCGTCGCTCTAACGCTTCGACAACGTGAGAGTTGTGAACAATCTGATGTCTAACATAGATGGGTGCGCCCCACAGGTCAAGAGCCCTTTCAACCGTTCCGATTGCCCGCACGACGCCAGCACAAAACCCTCTAGGATTGGAAACAAGCAACTTCATAACGCACAGGCCGAATTGTATCCAGGTCTGCAATAAAAAATCAAGCAGATGGAATCTATCTTTTCCATTATTCAAGGAGTATATGAAGTCTTCTTATTCAGGCTCTTGGCAGAAAAATCGCACGAAATTATTTGAGCCTGTCATTCAGAACTGGTGTGAAAGCGCTACCTGGTCTCGACATCAGCCGCACAACGGAAGCCATAGGTGCGGTTCACAATTCCAGGATTATTACGATGGCGATGTGGGCAGCGAAGATCCTCTTTATTACTCTTCCAGCTGTGAAAGCGCTACCTGGTCTCGACATCAGCCGCACAACGGAAGCCATAGGTGCGGTTCACAATTCCAGGATTATTACGATGGCGATGTGGGCAGCGAAGATCCTCTTTATTACTCTTCCAGCACCCACCCCTCAAGACGCGATAAACCCCTTGAAGGGGTCCTTTGGGATTGTCTGGTTGTTGCATAGCAACTTCATAGTAATTATAATCATACCAATCTTGACACCATTCGTACACGTTGCCAACCATATCATACAAGCCGAGCGTGTTCGGGGGATAACTCATGACGGTAGTGGTATCTGCATTAAAAAAATTGGCTTGAGTACGTTCGATACTCGTTCCCGTAGGGTAGATGAACTCTTCATAACCTGAGGAGGCTATCTCCCATTCTGCTTCTGTGGGAAGGCGCTTGCCTAACCATTGAGCATAGATCGTCGCGCCATACCATGTCACTCCAGTAACTGGGTGCTTGGCATAACCCGACTCAATGCTAAGGCTTCCTCCATGACGACGAATGCGAGATTCGCGTAGACCAATAATATCTTGGTGATTTGCATCTTTTTCTCCACCCATCACTTCCAAAAAACGGACAAATTGTTCATTGGAGACGGGATGTACATCCAAAGCGAAAGTAGAGAGCTTTACCCTGTGGCGAGGACGTTCGTCACGCCCCCCTTCGTCGCTCCCCTGATAATACGCTCCCCCTTTGACAATCACCATTTCTGTGGAAATCGGCTGAATATCAAAAAGAGCTGTTTTTTGTGGGATGTAACGAGCAACCGTTGGGTCAACCTGGCACATCGCAGCCGGATCGGGATCATATTCTGGGCGTTTGATCTCTTTGGGGTTGAGAACAGGGTGCACGGCATGTCCAAGTACAATTTCGGAAACTTCGTGAAGTAGCTGGGTCTGTGTCGCAGTCACTTCACTCTCAAGGTGTGCTGTAGCTACGGTCACGGCAGATTCCTCTTCAGGCATGGGGGAAACATCCTCCCCTCCCCGCTTCTCAGGTTTGCCCACTCGCCTCTCGACGTGAGAGGGGTTAAATCGAGCAGGGCCCCTTGCCAGAACATCTAAACTGTCCAAAAGCTTCGCGGGACGTTTTAAGGGATCAGGGTGAAGACACATCGCAATGAGAGCGTCCCAGTTGAGACGATAATCGGGATGAACCTCACAGGGGAGAGGAAATTTTCCTTCAGGGAAAGAGTGCATGAGGAGGAAATAGGCCAGCACCCCAAAAGCGTAGATGTCGGCGTGGGGACCTACAGGGTTCTCCCGATAAATCTTTTGCTCGGGGGCGAGGAAATGATAAGACTGCAGGAAAGAGGCGTGCAACTTTGAAAGCTTTCCAGAATCGATGGTCCCGGTGATAAATTTCTCCTTTCCAGGCTTTGCAAATGTCGCCTGGGAAAGGTCTAGAGAAAGTGCCTCCGAGAGGACTTTATACATATGTGTAAGGATTGCCCCCTCCCCCACAATATGGGACAAGCCAAAGTCAGAGAGGTGCACATACAACCCCTTGTTCTTCTCTCCTTTCCCAATGAGTATGTTGTTCAACTTCAGTCCACGATGAACGAGCGGTTCCTCCCTCAGGTAGATGCTATGAGAATATTGGAGGGCGGAAGCAACCTGCTTGAGCAGTTCAAAGACCTCATCCTCATTGAGGCTCTGTTTGTTCACACTCAAGTACTGCGTCAAATTAGTGGTTTCTCCGAAACGATCGACCACACAATCTGTCACTAAAAAGTAGTACCCTTCAGAGAAAGAGACATTGTGAATCCTAATGATGTGAGGATGTTCCAATTTGGCGAGGACAGCCACATCCTTTTCAAACCGCTGAATGAAATTACGATCCGCAGCCATCTCTTCTGGCAAAACTTTGAGAACATACTGTTGCTTCACAAAGCGGTGCTCAGCCAGATAGACAGCCCCAAGGGTCCCCTGCCCAATTTGCTTGATGATAGAGTAATCCCCCAGGATGTCTTTATCCATGTCGCTTCCGAAAGATCGATTATCCCCCCAATCTTCTCAAGTTTTCCATTTTTCGTCTAGGAAGGCCTGCTCCATCTCACTCCAAGTATAGAGGGAGAAAAGGCATCTCCCCCGCTTGTAGATATAGAGTGTAGTTTTCCCCTCGATAGGAAGATGCTCACAATCACCATCATCTGCCCAAATGATTGCGGAGTGGGGGATAAATTGAGCGTGAATGAGTCTACTGAGCTCTTTGCTTAAAGATCTATCCTCATCCAAAGCGATGATAAATGTTGGAGCATCCACATTCACGTAGCGCATCAGAGAGATGAGGTGGTACAGAGACTCCGTGGGGTAAAATTCGATACACTCTCTCGCTGCCTTCAGCACATCCTCAGCCTGTGTCAAATAGTTGTGACAATGTGTAATTTGATAGAGTCGGAGTAAGTTTTCCATGTGAAGACTATTTCCTGAGGGCTGTAAACTGTCATACAATTCACAACGACGCAACGGGACGCAGCGCTTCGAGTCTGTGAGATAGAATGCCCCTGCCTCAGCCTTAAACTCCCTCTCCACGATGGCAGTCATCTCGATCGCCCAATTTAACCACTCCACCCCCTGCCCAGCTTCATACAAAGTAATAAGCGACCGAATGAGGGAGGAATAATCATCTAAATTCCCATCAAATCCACTGTGCCCTGCCCTGAACCGGCGGAGCAACTTCCCCCGCCTCCAGAGATGCCCACGAATGAAGCGTGCCGCAGACAGCCCTGCATTGAGGTAAGTCTCATTTTGAAAGGATATACCCGCTCTGACGCAGGTATCAATCATGAAGGCATTCCATGAGACCAGGACCTTATCATCCTTAAATGGAGTGGGCCGCTCTATTCGTTTGTTAAGAAGGAGGTTTAAGCACCGTCCAAATTTCTCTTCTAAATCTATGTATGAAACGTTCTTATACTCTGCAAATTCTTCGAGGCTCAAAGAGCAATGCAAAACATTTTTTCCTTTAAAATTCCCTCTAAGAGTGATGTCGAAAAACTCACAAAACAGAGCACATTCCTCTTCAGATAAAATCGCCTGAACCTCTCCTAGAGACCAAAGATAAAACGCCTCCTCAACCCCATCAACATCGGCCGATTCCACTGAATAGAACCCTCCACCATCTTGCATCATGTCTCTCAAAACATAGTCGAGAATGCGCTCTACACATCGCCTGTACCTCTCTTTCTTTGTTAGCCTCCAAGCATCGAGATAGGCCCCACCAATGAAAGCGTTATCGCACAGTCTCTTTTCAAAATGGGGAATAACCCATTGTTCATCCACAGAACAGCGGAAAATACCTCCTCCAACATGATCATTGATTCCCCCACTGTCCATCATATTCAGACTTAGCTCCACAAAAAATAGGGGGCGAGGATCGTCGTAAACCTTGGCATAATCGAGAAAAAAATGGGCTTGATAACCCAAAGGGAGTGTAGGCGCCACAGAAATTCCCCCGTAAGCTGGATTAACACCCTCAAACAGCCGCTCTAGAGCCTCACTTACCATTACCTCCGTGGGAGGCTCATCTCCTTGAACAAGGGCAGAACGCTTAAAAAGATTGACGAGTGTTTCAGCCTGGTCAAAAAGGAGCTCTCTCTCCTCACCCTGCCAAAGCTGCTTGATGTGGGAGATGAGTTGCACCAGCCCCATCCCCTGTTCCTCCATATTAGGAGGTATGTATGTGGTAGCATAAAATGGCTTCAGATCGGTCGTAAGTAATATGTTGAGAGGCCACCTATCATCTGCATCTGAATCCATAAGTGTTTGGGCAAAGTCCATATAGAGACTATCGATCTCTGGCAGCTCCTCCCGATCTACCTTAATACTTACGAACACATCATTCATAATCGAAGCAATTTCAGGGTTATCGAAAGATTCATGGCTCATCACGCGGCACCAATAACATGTTGTGTAGCCAATCGACAAAAATATAGGTTTGTCGTGCGACTTAGAGAGACTAAACGCCGCTTCCCCCCAGGGATGCCAATCAACGAGATTATGCGCATGTTGAAGCAAATAGGGAGACTTTTCGTTAATTAGATGATTTTCAAAGGGCTGAGCCGACATCGAGGGTCTCCTCTAGATTTTCGACATTAAATTATGCCTAGATGCTTCGCCAGGTAGTATGCTGAAGCAATCATGACGACAACTACAACCGCCCAAATCACATTGGGCAACCACCTACCTCTCCTACCTGAGCTATTACGCACCTCCAAAGTCCCAATCCCATAAGAAAATTCCTGTTTCTTGACTCTTTTATTGTAAATATCTGGGTATTCCTGGAGAATTTTTTCCCCATCGATTCCGAGAAAATTCGCATATTGACGCATAAAGCCAAGTAAGTAAACCGGAGAGAGAAAGTCATCCTCTTTCCCCTCTTCGATAGCTTGAAGGTGTTTCATTCTAATGGATGTGGCATTTTCCACCTCTTTTAAAGATAGACTTAACTCTTTCCTTTTTGTTTTAAACACCACTCCGATCTTCTTTATCTCCTCAGCCATAACCCCGTTTTATCATTTCGTAAGGACACACTTTTGCTCAGCCTACCCCATCAATCTATAATCGGCAAGTGGATTTAATAGGCTATCATGATAGAATGGCAGGTTATGAACCTACCCTCTAATTTTATTACCACCATTGATCTCGCCCTCGTCCCAAAAATTAAACGGGACCTGGAGGAGCGAGGTTTCACATTCACACATCCCCCTTACACCATCTTCCAAGCCAAAAAGAGGGGAATCTCTTGCACCTTATATGAATCGGGGAAATTGATGGTACAGGGCAAAGACAAACACGACTTTATCACCTACTACCTAGAGGCGGAGATTCTCGGCAAATTGTCCTATTCATACCCAGAAGCTGAAATAGACACCTCCCCCCACGTGGGTGTAGATGAAGCAGGAAAGGGGGATCTATTTGGCCCCCTCTGTATTGCAGCATTGTATGCAGATACCAAGCAAATCACTTCCTTGATACGAATGGGAATTAGAGATAGTAAAAAGCTTACAGATGTCACGATCGCTAAGCTCGCCGCCAAAATAAAAAAGGATTTTATTTACTCTATCGTCCAAGTCTTTCCTAAGCGTTACAATGAGCTATATCAGAGCTTCCGCAATCTCAATGTCTTGCTCGGTTGGGGCCATGCGACAGCAATCGAAAAAATTTTGTGCAAAACCCATTGCACAGATATTTTGATCGATCAATTTGCAAATGAGAGCATCGTTCAGCAGGCCCTAAAACAGAAGAAACTCTCCGTAAATCTCTCTCAGAAATATCGGGGCGAGGAAGATGTCTTAGTGGCTGGAGCCTCAATCTTGGCACGCGATGCCTTTGTGCGAGGACTAGAACAACTCAGTAACGATTATCAATTCACCTTCCCAAAGGGAGCTTCCAAACAGGTCATTAAGGCGGGGAAAAAATTTGTCCTATCCCACGGCACACAGCCCCTTCGTACGGTAGCCAAGCTCCATTTTAAGAGTATCGACGAGATATTGAGTTAGTCAGATAGAGACATTCGAACCCCCTCGATGCACCTGATAGGCCTGCTCAAGAAATAAGGAGGTTTGAAAAAATGTCCCTCCAAGCGGACCTAAAATGGAATATTACTCAAATATGTGTACTGCTCGTCCGTTAAGACAAATAAGCTGGCTTAAATTGATTCAACATAAAAGATTTAGGCACATTTGCAATCAATGTCGATACTGCAGAGGTATGCATTTCCCAACAGACCCATAATTTCCAAACAGAGCTACCACCACCCGATCGAACTCTCCCCTCTACCTCTTCTCGCACAACCCTCCCCCAGGCGTCGGATCGAGCAGCAAGGAGACTAGACATCTATGTAGAAATATTTGTGGTTGATTTATAGCACCCCCACATAACTACAACTTATTGGAAATCAACGCATTAATCAAATCTTTGCTGTAATGCATGCAGTCAGGGCTTAGGGGAAAGATACAATTTTTTTGAAATCTCCATACACTCTAAATTAAAGAAAGTTTTAAAATAAATATTATGAACGTTGCTAAAAAATGACCACCAAGGAGAAGAAAATGTCTGTATCCACGCCATCAATCCATTCCACCCAATACCTCCCCATTCCTGGAGCGCAACCTTATGAATCAAATTCTTATGAACAGCTCTGCGAACAACTCAGGAAAATAGCTTTGCCAAGGGACCCCCAAAAGGACACTCTACTCTCGAAGACAAAAAAGCATATAAAAAAGATTACAGAGGAGCTGAACAAAAAAAATTTCGGACAATTGACTACGGATCAGGAAGTTTTCTGGGTCGTAGAATTTACGGCAGCTTGGCTTCGCCTACACTCTGATGACATTTTCAATCCAGATCATTCTATTTATCGGCCTATTTGGATAATCTTGCAGCACCAGTCACCATGGTACTCAGATAGTGGAGGAGCGATGCGCATCATTGGCCACATGTTCAATAGTGCACATCTAACACCACATCAACAGCAATGGTTGTTATACAGTCTAGCTGTTAGAGATCTTGGTTTTTTCGCACCTGGTTTAGGCAAAAACAGTAACGCCCTTGGAGACTATGTTCACCCTGTAGTTCTTGGAAATTTTATCCATTTTTTACAAGCAACGGGTACTTCCCCAGACATCCAGCTTCTCAAAACAGCTGATTCATATAGCGAGCAACTAAACCAACAGTTGCAAGGGTTTGTCGATGAACTATCCATTTCAGAAAAAGCAAAAAAAGAAATATTACGGAAGAAACGCATCCTTGAACCTATGCCCATAGAAGGATGGGTGTCCATGTACAAAGGGAGTCGAGCCTATCTGCTTCCTTGGGGCATATTAAGCGATATACACGAAGCTTTAAGGTCATTTCCCCCACGAAAGTTGTCGGGCAAAATCACCCCTGAAGAGGTATTAGAACACAATTTCGTGAGTCGTTACCTTCTTGAGTGTGGATTCGGAGCCAATTGCTGTTTGAATGGGATAAAATATGTGTGATCTATAAGCATCCCAACTGACCAGGCGCCCTGTATGTTAGAGCAGAAGGTAGCATCTGTTCAGGGGGCGAAGGGTATACAGCAAAAGGGAAACACACATCCATCTGGAACTGTCTGCGGGTGATTCGCACCGCTCCCCCAGCGCCCCAGAACTCCCTGGAAATAAATTCCTTAGCAAAAACATTGCTGGAATGCATGCAGTCATGACTTAGGAAAATGGTGCAATTTTTTTGAAATCTTCATACACCTTTAAATTAAAGAAAGTTTTAAAATAAATATTATGAACGTTGCTAAAAAATGACCACCAAGGAGAAGAAAATGTCTGTATCCACGCCATCAATCCATTCCACCCAACACCTCCCCATTCCTGGAGCGCGACCTTCTGAATCAAATTCTTATGAACAGCTCTGCGAACAACTCAGGAAAATAGCTTTACCAAGGAGCCCCCAAAAGAACACTATACTCTTAATGACAAAAGGTTATATAGAAAAGATGGCAGAAAAGTTGAACAAAAGAACGTTCAGACAATTGGCTACAGATCAGGAAGTTTTCTGTGTCGTAGAATTTGCGGCAGCTTGGCTTCGCCTATACTCTGATGCCATTTTCAATCCAGATCATCCTATTTATCGGCCTATTTGGACAATCTTGCAGCACCAATCACCATGGTACTCAAATAATGGAGGAGCGATGCGCATCATTGGCCACATATTCAATAGTGCACATCTAACACCACATCAACAGCAATGGTTGTTATACAGTCTAGCTGTTAGAGATCTTGGTTTTTTCGCACCTGGTTTAGATAAAAACAGTAACGCCCTTGGAGACTATGTTCATCCTGTAGTTCTTGGGAATTTTATCCATTTTTTACAAGCGACGGGTACTTCCCCAAACATCCAGCTTCTCAAAACAGCTGATTCATATAGCGAGCAACTAAACCGACAGTTACAAGGGTTTGTCAATAAACTATCCATTTCAGAAAAAGCAAAAGAAAAAATATTACAGGAGAAACGCATCCTTAAACCTTTGCCCATAGAAAGATGGGTGCCCATGTACAAAGAGAGTCGCAACTATCTGCTTCCTTGGAGCATATTAAGCGACATACACGAAACTTTAAGGTCATTCCCCCCACGAGAGTTGTTGAACGAAATCACCCCTGAAGAGGTATTAGAACACAATTTCGTGAGTCGTTACCTTCTTGAGTGTGAATTTGGAGCCAATTGCTGTTTGGATGGGATAAAATATGTGTAATCTATAAGCATCTTAACTGACCAGGCGCCCTGCGCGTTAGAGCAAAAAGTAGCATCTATTCAGGAGCGAAAAGTGTACAGCAAAAGGGGAACACACATCTATCTGGAACTATCTGCGGGTGATTCGCACCGCTCCCCCAGCGCCCAGAACTCCCTGGAAATCAATTCCTTAGCAAAAACATTGCTGGGATGTATGCAGTCATGGATTAGGGCGACAGTGCAATTTTTTTGAAACCTTCATGCACTTTAATTAAAGAAAGTTTTAAAATAAGTATTATGCACCCAGCTATAGGGGAACAACCAAAAGGGAAGAAAATGTCTGTATCTATGTCATCAATCCATTCCACACATCCCCTCCCCCTTCCTGAGACACAACACTTTGAACCAGATGATTATGAGATGATCTGTGCACAACTTCAGGAAATAATTCAGCCGCTCGACTCCCAAAAGGGCGAGTTGCTCTCAAACATAGAAAAATTTATAGAAAAGATATTGGAGAAGCTGAGATTGGAGGAGCCGAAAAATTTAGGGAGCAGACAATGGGCTACAGATCAAGAAACTTGCTGTGTCGCGGAATTTGCGGCAGCTTGGTTTCGCCTGCACCCTGATGACATTTTCTATCCAGATCATCCTATTCATAAGTCCATTCGGACAATCTTGCATCATCAACTACCATGGGACTTAGAGATTGCAATGCGCACCATTGGCCACGTGTTCAATAGTGCACTTCTAACACCAACTCAACAACAGTGGTTGCTGTATAGTCTATTCATTAAAAATATATGGACTTTTGCAGATCGTCTATGCCTAAACATTGCTGCCCTTGGAGACTATGTTCATCCCGTAGTTCTTGGAAATTTTATCCACTTTTTACAAGCAACATGTGACTTCCGGCACGTCAAGGTTCTCAGAGTAGATGATTCATATGGCAGACAACAGAGCCAACAACTGCAAGATTTTGTCGGAGAACTATCCATTTCAGAAGAAGCAAAAGGGGAAATATTACAGGAGAAACGTATCCTTGCGCCTTTGTCCGTAGAAGGATGGGTGTCCATATACAAAACGAGTCGAAACTATCTGCTCCCCTGGAGCATATTAAGCGACATACACGAAGCTTTAAGTTCACTTCCCCCACAAAAGTTGTCGGACAAAATCACCCCTAAAGAGATGTTAGAACATAATTTCGTCAGTCATTACCTTCTCGGATATAACTTTAGGGTCTATCGATGCCTGGTTGAGCTAAGGTATGGGTTTGTTGAGGAAATCGAATAAAATCACCCCCAAAGAGATGTTAGAACATAATTTCGTCAGTCGTCACCTTCTTGGATATAACTTTAGGGCCTGCCTGGTTGAGCTAAAGTATGGGTGTACTCAAGGAAATCGGGTTTTCGGATCGAAAATTGGCTGATCATCTATTCTAGTAAGAAGTTATGGAAGTTTCGATTGATTTTTAGACAAATTACGATCAAGATCAGCCCCCTTTCTCAGATCCACGAAATCAGGGCCATTGGAGACTTATTTAACTCAATTAGAAAAATAGTATCTGTTCTGTGGGGCAAAAAATATGCCGCAAATAAAAACTAAGCGTTGATGAAAAGACATCTAGAGACAAATCTTGGCGGCTCATGTCGCGCATTTAACTTGTTGATAATAAGCCTATTGCCAAAACATCCTCATGGTGCGGATAATCATGGAAGCGCCCAAGAAATGCACGCCTATAAAGCATCGATATTGAGTCAATTTAATCTAACTTATTCGCTCTGATCGACAGACAGTATACATATTTGAGCAATATTCCATTTTAGGTCCATGAGGAACATTTTTTCAAACCTCCTTATTTCTCAACAAACCCATCATAGTTTTAAGAAAAGCCTTGTGATTTGAGCGACTCCCGCAACTCTATTTTGTGCCCCCCTGAACAGATACGTTAAACCCACAGTGCAATTTTTAAAATCTCCATACACTTTAATTAAAGAAAGTTTTACAATAAGTGTCATGCACCTAGTTGTAGGAGAACACCCGAGGAGAAGAAAATGTCTGTATCTATGTCATCAATCCATTCCACACATCCCCTCCCCCCTCCTGGGACACAACACTTCGAATCAGATTCTTATGAAATGATCTGCGCACAACTTCAGGAAATAGTTCAGCCATTTGACTCCCAAAAGGGCGAGCTACTCTCAAACATAGAAGAATTTATAGAAAAGATATTGGAGAGGCTGGGATTAGAGGAGCCGAAAAGAGTAGAGTGCAGACAATTGGCTACAGACCAAGAGACTCACTGTGTCGTGGAATTTGTGGCGGCTTGGCTTCGCCTATACCCTGATGACATTTTCTATCCAAATCATCCTATTTATAATCCTATTTGGATAATCTTGCATCATCGACCACTACAGCGCTTAGAGGATGGAGAAGCAATGCGCATCATTGGCCACGTGTTCAATAGTGCAATTCTAACACCAACTCAACAGCAGTGGCTGTTATATAGTCTATTTGCTAAAGATATGTGGATTTTTGCAGATGGTCTATATAAAAACATTGACGCCCTCAGAGAACATGTTCATCCTGTAGTCCTAGGAAATTTTATCCATTTTCTACAAGAGACATGTAATTTCCCGGACGTCCAGCTTCTCAAAGTAGATGATTCATGTGACCGACGACAGGGCCAACAGCTGCAAGATTTTGTCGATAAACTATCCATTCCAGAGGAAGCAAAAGAAAAAATATTACAGGAGGAACGTATCCTTGCACCTTCGTCAGTGGAAGGATGGGTGTCCATATACAAAACGAGTCGAAACTATCTGCTCCCCTGGAGTATATTGAGCGAAATACACGAAGCTTTAAATTCATTTTCCCCACAAGAGTTATCGGACAAAATCACCCCTGAAGAGATGTTAGAACATAATTTCGTCAGTCAGTACCTTCTTGAGTATGCATTTGAAGAGGAAGAATCGATATCCATACATCACAAGGGCCAATGCCATCTGCCCCCTCTAAGCGAATTAAACGACATACACAAACCTTTAAGTGCATCGCTCCAAGAAGAGTTGGGCCAAATCCTCCCCACCCACTCCCTTATCCCTCCTGAAGAACGATATTTTGAATCACTTTATGAACAGGTCTGCGCGCAAATGTTGGGCCAAATCCTCCCCACCCACTCCCTTATCCCTCCTGAAGAACAACATTTTGAATCACTTTATGCACAGGTCTGCTCGCGCACCCGGAAAATAGTTCTCCCAAGAAGCCACGAAATGAACGCTATGCTCTTTAAGACACAAAAATGCATAGAAGAGATATTAGAGAGGCTGAGATTGGAGAAGCCAAAAAGAGTAGAGCGCAGACAATGGGCCACAGATCAAGAAGTTCTCTGTGTCGCGGAATTTGCGGCGGCTTGGCTTCGCCTATACCCTAACGCTATTTTCAACCATGATCATTTTATTTATAGGTCTATTTCTGTAGTCCTGAATTATCAACCACCGTGGTACTCAGATGATGATGGAAGGGCAATGTCGACCATTGGCCTCCTGCTCAATAGTGCAATTCTAGCACCAAATCAACAGCAATGGTTGTTATGTGGTCTATTTCTCAAATGTTTGAATTTTTTTGCAAATGATCCACACCATATTGGCCTCTTAAAAGAATTTGTTCGTCCTGTAGTTCTTGGAAATTTTATCCATTTTTTACAAAAAAAATGTGACTTCCCAAGCGTTCAGTCTCTCGAAGTAGATGCTTTATGTGAGCGACAACGGGACCAACAGCTGCAAGATTTTGTCGGAGAACTATCTATTCCAGAAGAAGCAAAAGGGGAAATATCACGGGAGAAACGTATCCTTGTATCTTTGTCAATGGAAGAATGGGTGTCCATATACAAAACGAGTCGAAACTATCTGCTCCCTTTGAGCATATTAAATGACATACACGAAGCTTTAAATTCATTTCCTCCACAAGAGTTGTCGGACAAAATCACCCCTGAAGAGATGTTAGAACATAATTTCGTCAGTCGTCACCTTCTTGGGAAGAGATTTGGAGTCTATCGATACCTGGGGCGGGATAAAGTATGTGGTAAAATCTATAAAGGACCTGTTGAGAAGTAAGGGGATTTGAAAAAGTGTTCTTTCAAACGGGCCTAAAATGGAATATCACTCAAATATTGCGCACTATCCGTCGGTTTTGGTGAATAGGCTGGCTTAAATTGACTCAATATAAAAGATTTAGGCATGTTAGCAATCAATGTCTATACTTTGGGGGTATGTATTTCTCAACATCCCCACAAAACATACTAACCAAGCTCCCTGTGTGTGTTAAGGCAGAAAATAGTATCTGTTTCAGGAGCGCAAGGTTGTACGTATTTGTTCAGAGGGACGCAAAACGAAACCACTGGAGCTGCTTAGAAGATCCTGGATTTTTATGGGTTATAATTAGTGTGATTTGCTAGAGAGGTAGGGCAGAGGGGGCATTGATTTGCAACTTCCAGACCTGCATGGCTTTCGCGAAAAATTCAAAGCATTTTTCCTTTTGTCTTTTCAGCGTCACTCCCACACTTTGGGCTCTCTCTGCCAATTGATCCCCCTCTTTCACTTTTGGACCCGTAGCTTGTTTTCTCCCCCCTTAGATCTCTTTCTGCTTGATTATTGGTCGGATCCACACCATTTCTCTGGGCACGAATACCCAAAAATCCTGCGGCTTTTTCAGTGAAAAAAACAAATCTTTTTAGAGAAGGACTGTATTGACTTTTGTATGCTCCAGTAAGTAAACCATATTCTCAAATGATCCCGACATCGTCTATTTGCGCATTGGAAGTTTCTCTAACTTCTCAAGCCTGGTTTGTATTCCTTCCACATGGAAGACCTCATCCACAGGCGCTCAACCATTCAAGTAGCCCCATTCGCCGTCGTCTTCAAATCTCTGGGCGAATCGATTTAAATTTCTTTTGATGTAGACCAAACAGTACTGATGTGCACATTTGAAGTTATAAATTGCTAGCCTGCCAGTGATGAATATCGCGCTTTTTTTGATAGGTCAGATTAGCTGATCCCAATAGGACAAGCTCCCCGCCCTTCCTGAATTTTGTAAAGTGCTGCTCTAGAAGTTGACATAACCCACACAAACTCGGACAAAGAGTAGTGCTACCTTTTTCGAAGCAGCTCAACATATCCAAAGTGATGCTAGAGAAGAGGATTGGAGTCACCTAAATGACGCAATTAAATTTGTGCACCTATTTCTCGTGGTTAGTTGAAGAGCAATAACGCAAACACAAAGGCAAAGAGAGAAAATGACTCAACAATACCTAACGCCGCCAGGCATTTGCCATAAATGCTCGGTTGTTTGGCCGAAGCTTGAATCCCCGTAGCCGCACACATCCCTTGATAAATCGCTGAAAGCATGATGGCAAGACCCACAGAGGTCCCAATGCCAATTGCATTAACTGGAGAAAGGGTTTTGGCTACAATAGCATTTTTCATAAGCAACATCAGAACAAAACCATAGATTGCCTGTGAGGAGGGGAGCGCAGACATCCCGATAAATTTTCCATGATGCTCCTCTATACGTGCCATCACACCATGCGATGCCATTGAAGCAATTCCACATCCAATAGCACTTCCAAGACAAGCAAACCCCAATACAATAACGGGACCAAGCATTGAAAAATCCATAAAATCACTCTCCTTTAATGTTTAGTAACTCTAACGGCTGAAAAGACCTACCCCCCCCGTCAAACGAGTGATGGTACCATTCAATAAAATTTAAACGCAATCCATGAATCGTCCCGCCCATAATGCCTATCACAAGGTTAATAATATGCCCTATCAAGATGACAAAGAAACCTAAAACGAAACCTAGACTTATCCCCATCTCGTTAAAAGTACTGGCGAGTATCATCGCAGCGAGACCGAGCGCATAGATGCGAAGATAAGAGAGAATATCAGCAAATAGCTCTATCACTTTGGTAATCTCAATACACCCCCCCCACCCCTTTTGAATGAGGGCCAATAAAACAGAGAGGGGGATGCCTGTGCACATGAGCAAAAAACCAACATCACAACCCATCTGCCTAGGAACGAAATACATGAAATGGATGACAGAGGTTGAATCCAGAATTTTCGGAAAAAAGAGATAGCCCCCTATGATCGTCAATATCCAACCACTGCCCCCCCAATGCCGGCGCAAATAACGCAACAAAGAAAGGGAGATATGTAGCACCCCCACAAGCAAAGCAATCTCCATAAAGATACTATCCCTAAAATCGCTGAGAACCGCGTAGTGGATACCCCCTCCCTTGTGCTCTATAGCCCGTTGAAGAAACTCTGCACCGCTTTCAACCCCTTCTAGGTGCGGATATTTCTGAAGAAGCCGCTTATGGGTCGCATCTCGACGCGCGATATGATAATCTGCTTTGTGCACAGCTAGGTAATGAATAACGGAGATTTTGTTGAGAGGGTTCTTCGGGGCTAAATCTATGCCAAAATAGGTATTGGCCAAAATGCCCCACGCAATACAGCTAAGAGATAGGATAGTAAAGAGGCGAAAGGTTCTCTTTACGTAAGCGCGTGCGTGCGGGAATTTTTTCATCAGAAAGAGTGAGCCTCCTAAAAAAATTAGCCCATAGCCCGCATCTGAAACGATCATGGCAAAGAAGAGGGCAAAAGCCCATAATACCCAATTGGAGGGATCTTTATCTTGCGGCGCGGGGGTATCATAGATATGAACCAAATCTTCACCTATTTTCCCATAACTTTTATTCTCCATATATGTAGGTACATGCTCCCCCTTTTCAACGGCTATCTCCTCCGCATGCACCCTCAAACCCTCCACAATAGGGAAAAGTTTGTGGAGGTGATTCTCGGGAATCCACCCTTCCACCGCAAATAGAGCCTGATCGAGCGGATTAGACACCTCCTCACTCGCACACTCCAAATTGTAACGATTTAATTTAGAAGCTAAACCTTGCTCCAGTAAGGTGATATATGCTCTGTTGTCTTTTAGCTCCTTCTCATGCGCTTGGATCGATCTTGTCACCTCTTCTAAGCGATATCTAAGGTCGCAGAGAGAGTGTTTTACCTCTATCTCCACCATTCCATGAAAACTTCTGATGTCAGGGCTAAATGACATAAAATAATAGATGTCATTCTTCCTGTTTAAGTAGAATAACCCCTCGGGGGTGGGGGTAGCTTTAAGTTTGGCTTCTGTGATGGAAAAGAACTGAATATGTCGATTGGATCGGCGCTCTATTTCATCCGTCTCAGATAGAGAAAATTCCCCTAAAGGCTCGATTTGTGCAATTTCAGATTTTATATAATCTTTCTCTTCTATCAGACGGTCTAATTTACTCTTAACCTCTACAATGGTGGATGCAAGATCGTCAAGGTTGATCTCTTTGACTGGAACCTCACCCCTTTGTGGCGCTTGTTTGATTAGAATCTTAATGGCAGCCATTACCTTCTGGAGATCTTTAGGAAGATCGGCACCAGACCTCTCCCTTTTTGAGAGAAATTCCACCAACCCTTTCTTCTGCATCTGCCTGAAAAAAGATACTTTGTCTTCATTCACCCCGATGAACAGATATTTTTTTACTCCGATAATCACACGACCCCAACCTCTTTTTTCTTTAGAATCTTTTTCTTGGCTACTTTCGCTTGCGCAACAGAGGCCCTCTCCTGATCACCCAGGACTATTTTGATCTGCTTGATCGCATCTTGTGATCTGGGGATAAGTACCTTCTCAAAGAGATTTACCCGAATCGACACCACATGCAGTTCTTCCTCTAAGATTGCCTTCTTTTCCTCCACGACCCCGATCTTCACCTTGGACGCAATCAATATTTTTAACAGCTCCAACCCAGAATCTATCCAAATAGGGGTATCGAGAAGGGAGTAATCTGGAGGGACAAATATCACCTCTTCAAAATATGGAATACTCGCCCCAGCGATGTTTTCATATCGCTTCTCCACCTTTTGCACCCGAGTGTGTTCAAACAGAGTAATAGCCCCTCTATCTGAGAGAAGCGCCTGAAATTTATCACATATCCTCTGATGTTCCGCATAAGCTTGGGTGAGCTTCTCAATTTCGTAGACTGTTTGATTAACTTCCGCTTGAAGCATCGCCTTCTTAAGTTGTAGCGTAGGAAGGTAGCGCTGTAATTGTTTGAGCTTATGCTCCTGATCGCGCAGCGCGTTTTTTGTGAGCTTAATCATAGAATAAATTCCACTATAACATTGGCCAATACTTGTTGAGCAACCCCTGTTTGATACCCACTTCGTGAGATTCAAAACATTTGGCAAGGACCTTCCAACCTAGATCGAGTGCCTTCCTCACGGGAATATTCACCTCGAGATCCATCATCCGTTTTTCGAAAAGTAGAGAGTACTCGAGTAATTTTTCATCCCATCGCGATAGACGAAAACCCATACTTTGTCGTTCTCTCGCCTTTTTTGATTCGGCATAAAGTCTAACCTGTGCGTTGGCAACATCCCCATGGTCCTCACGGGTAACGCGCCCAATTACCTGTTGTTTTAAGCGAGAGAGGGAGCCAAATGGATCGATCTTCCCCTCATGAAAATAAAACTGCCCTTCAGTGATATAGCCAGTATTATCTGGCACAGGATGAGTGACATCACCACCAGGCATCGTGGTCACGGAAATAATGGTAATCGAACCACTTCCGTCGATATCCACCGCCTTCTCATAGCGCAACGCGAGATCTGAGTAGAGAGAACCAGGATAGCCCCGATTTGAGGGGATTTGATCCATGGTAATCATAATCTCTTTAATTGCGTCCGCAAAGGCCGTCATGTCAGTGAGCAGTACCAGGACATCCTTACCCTGAACAGCAAATTGCTCAGCACAAGTAAGAACCATGTCGGGAATTAACAAGCACTCAACCGGAGGATCGGTAGCTCTATGGATAAACATCACCGTTTTTTCCATTGAACCCGACCTCTCTGCGTTATCAATAAAAGCTTGGTAATCATCGTACCTGAGGCCCATTCCACCTATGATGACGAGATCAGAGTCGGTCTGATTAGCAATCCTCATAAGCAGAGGGTTATAGGGCTCTCCTGCAATTGAAAAGATCGGAATCTTTTGTGATTTCACCAAGCAATTAAACACATCAATCATGGGGATGTAGGTGTTAACCATTTGAGAGGGAACTATGCGCCTTACTGGGTTGAAAGAAGATTGGCTAATATCAAATTTCTTCCCCATAACTTCAGGCCCACCATCTATCGGAACCCCACTCCCATTCATACGCCTTCCCAGCAGGGAGACACCAGAGGTAACTTGCATCTGGTGCCCTAAGAAAACGACACGATCCCCCGTAGAAATCCCCCTAGGGCTTTCAAAGGCTTGCAATGTGACCCTTTCTTTATCGATGCTGAGCACCGACGCCAACGTCATTCGCCCAGAACGGCGGTAAACTTTTGCAAGCTCCCCTATCTTGACCCCCCTAGCTAGAATGGTGATCAGGTTCCCCCGAATCTCGTGAATCCTATTGTAAACCTTTTTCATAGTGTCCCTTCCACAGTCTGCATCGTGGCATTTTCAATACGCTTCTCTATAGATGAAAAGAGCTCATTATATTCATCCGACTCAAACGGCAAGACATTCATATTTTTAATCTCGCTTTGCAAATTCAAGAAAAAATTGCGAGCCTCATCATGCCCCTCGAAGATAAACTTGGAATCAAAAATTTTTTGCATCAATTCAAAAAAGGGAATCTGCCTTTGCAAGGGACAATAAGCATCGTGCTCATCGAAAGCGTTTTGTTGAAGGTAAGAAAAATCATAAAGCTCCGACTTGAGGTAGATGACCAGATCATCGACTGTGATTCCTTCCTCTCCGACGACCTCCATCCGTTTACCAATTTCGTCCCCATCACGAAGTATCTGTGCTGCCCTGCGGTTCTTTATGGTCCAACCTTTCGTTTTGCTCTCTAGATCTAGACTCACATCATCTATGTACTTGGACCAAGAGATGAGTGGGTCGATGGCGGGATAACGCCGTGCATCGGACCGGGCCCTTGAGAGGCCAACGAAAGCTCCCACCACCTCCAAAGTAGCTTGAGTAACGGGTTCTTCAAAATTCCCCCCAGCAGGAGAGATCGACCCAGAGATCGTCACAGAGCCCTTTCGACCATCTTTCAACCTGATCACACCAGAACGTTCATAAAACGCAGCGATGCGCGAACGTAGGTAGGCAGGAAAGGCCTCCTCCCCGGGAATCTCCTCCAAACGCCCCGACATCTCCCTCATCGCTTGAGCCCAACGTGACGTAGAATCGGCCAAAAGAAGCACATCCAACCCCATTTGACGGTAATATTCCGCCATGGTCACCCCCATATACACGGAGGCCTCTCTCGCCGCTACTGGCATCGAGGAGGTATTGCAAATAATAAGCGTACGACTCATGAGCGATTCGTTAGTGTGGAAATCGGTTAAATGTGGAAAGGTCTTTAAAATTTCGACCACCTCGCCCGCACGTTCCCCGCAAGCAGTAATAACGACAAGATCGACAGAGGCATATTTCGACAGATGGTGTTGTAAAACAGTTTTCCCCGCCCCAAATGGACCAGGAGAGCAGAAGGTTCCTCCTTTGAGGATGGGAAACTGGGTATCGATAATCCTCTCCCCAGTACACATCATCTCGGTCGCCTTCACCTTAGTCCCCTCAACAAGTGGCATTTTCACTGGCCATTTTTGCATCATGGTGATAGGAAATTCTCTTCCTCTCTCATCCCGCACCTTAGCAACAGGAAAGTCCACGCAATAGAGACCAGGCTCTACAACATAGGTCACGGTGCATTGGCCTTGAAGATTAAAAGGGAGCATAATGTAATGACAAAACCGCCCCTCCGTAGTCGTCCCGACAATATCTCCTCGCACCAATAGATCACCCGGCTTGGCGACAGGTTGGTAATCCCATTTTTTTTTGCGATCGAGTGAGGGAACGTAGACGCCCCGCCGCAAAAATAGCCCAGCAACGTCAGCAACGTGCTCCAGAGGATTTTGTAGTCCATCGAAGACGGTGCCGATCAACCCAGGCCCCAGTTCTGCCTCCAGAAGATGAGAAGTAAATCGTACTGGTGTATGTAACTCAACACCTGAGATATCTTCAAACACCTGAAGTTTTACCTCCCTCCCCGCAATCTCAATCACTTCAGCCTTCAAAGAAATATCGCCAATTTGCACCATAGCTACTTCACCTTGACACACATCCCCCTCAAACTCTACATGGAGGAGATTCCCAAATGCCCTTACTACTCTTCCCTCAGCTACCTCACTCATAATGCGCTTTCTATGACCTCTGTTATGCTATGATTTTTTGACGTCTCATTAATGGCATTCCAGTCCTCAACAATCATAAATTGGACAAAATATCCCAAGATATAATTCACCGAAAAAAACACCTCCTGAACGTACTGTGAAATTTTTTCAAAACGAAAAGATGCTACCACCTCATACTGCCCTTTTGGATCATCTTTCTCCTGAGCCAACATCTCCTCCAACTTCTCATATCCAGGGGGAGCTTCAAAAGATTTAGCATCTCTTTGTGATATGACTTGCGCAACGAACGGATCTGAAAAATCTTCGTGTCGTAACTCCTCTATCAAGTCCACTCCCAATAATCTCGCACGCCTTCCTGCCAAAACAAGGCGACACCTCCGCTCAAAGTTAAAATAAAATTTCAAAAAACCCCTCTCGTTCTCATCCATTTCTTTGAAAAAAGAGGTGTAAACTTTAGAAAAATACCGCAACTGCCCTTCGAGAGTTTCATATTCGTCGCAGTATTCAAAGAGATACTCCGGCAACCCTTCCCGGCTCAACAAGGCCTCATCGAGCTCCCTCTCAGTTAAATTTCCTCGGACATCGAGCGGTTGTTTCTTCAAAAGTTGCCACACATTCTTCAAATCGACATACCGGCGAATTAACTTGACTTTCCTCAAATCACCAGATGTCATATTCATACGCAACAATTCCCAGATTTCTTGGAAGGAAAGCCCAGGTGTATCCCCAAGCTCGAGGGGTGGAAGCATACTACCCAAAAAAAAGTATCCAGCCATGCATGCCCCACTTTTATCCTTGCTCTTGTCCCGTCTCAGCAAAAATCGCCTCTCGAAAATCTTCTCTTACAAACTCCGCAAGGAGGGCCTTCAACGTCTCATCTGTCATATCGAGCGTCAAGTTTTCATCGACGATCTTGATCTGAACTCCTCCGGCAATGTCACCAATCTCCACCCCTCCTGAACGGAGACGATCAACCACACCCCTGACCAATTCCCGACTAACTTCCTTCGGAGAAACGGCAGAAGAGATAACCGCCTCTAAATCCGCTCGATCCCCCCTATCTTCGATACCCTTTATCATTGCAGAAATTATCTTTGCTAACACATGGGGATCATTCATGGGCCCATCGATGAAAGCAGCAAGCTGCGTATTGAAAAGATTGTGTTCCACCCTCTGCTTTAATGTGTCGAAGCTCTTCTTACAGGCGAGATTCACGGAAGCTTTAAAAACGTTGTACTCTTCTTCAGTTTTTTTTCTAGCCTCCTCAATCATCCCCTTACCCTTTCTCTTCGCCTCTTCTATGATCCTTTTGGCATCGGAGCGAGCCATAGCAACGATCTCATCGGCCTCTCTCCGCGCTGGATCCAAAGCCTCTTGTTTCAAAACTTCACAAATTTTTCTAACTTTATCCTTCCCAGTGTCGATAGACTTCATCTTCTCCCTACAAGGTACATTGCTAAACAAAAAACCATCCGAGAAACGGTCCTCATGCGAATTGGCGATGAATACAACCACGGCACACTCTGGCACATAACACCACCCTCGCAGGGAGTGTAGGGGAAAAAGAAAAAAATTGCAACCTGTCTGTCGGGAAAATCTAATACAGATCTTAATTATAAAAAGAGAATGTTCTTGTAATGGAGATTCTTCCTCAAATCACTACCCTTCTACATCAAAAGACTTCGCTTGTCGTTGCTGTGATGGATAGTTTGAAATAAGTGAGGTGCTTTAAGAGAGAGTATATAAAAGTTCTGATATAAGTGCTTGCGTATCTCAAGAAAATTGTGCCTGTTCAGGGGTGATAGGTTTTGGTTCTTGCTACTCTACCTCTAAATTCTTTATTTGGCTAAATTCTACGTGACGGTAAATGCCATTAAAATTTACAAACATCCCGCATAAAATCGAAAAGATGCCAAAGAGAATGAATCCCTGTGCGTAAAAATTGAAATCCCCCAAAAACCCCAAGATCTGAGGCACAGTCCCCGCTCCAATTAAAAATCCAAACGGAGAAATAATCGACACTATCGCAGCATTTTTCTCACGGGGAACAATTGTGGATACGGCAAAATGTGTAAGAGGCATGAGGGATGTAGCTATGGGCGACTGCAGACAGAAGAGAATGAGAGAAGAAAAGGGGGCCGTCGTCCCCATAAAAGAAGTTAATATCCCACAAAAAATGAAAGCGAAAACGAGTGTGGGTTTAAGGCCAAAACGATCGACAAAAACCCCCGCAATAATCGCTGTCATAACACTTGCGATGCGGGCTATGACCGTTAACCTGTACACCACACCAGAATCTAAAAGATTATGCCGCTGAAAATAGTCGGGGACCATATTATAAATGCCATAGTTTAGGCCATTTGCGAAACACAAAAGGACCATCAAGATCCAAAAAGATGGCCAAGAGATTAGATTTCGAATGAAGGGAATGGTGATCGGCTCCCCCCTCACCCTGCCACTCTTCAGAAGGAAAAGCAGCGCGAGGCTAATGGCGCTCGATAATAGGCCAAATCCATTGAGCATCTCTTGCCACGATAACCACATGGCCATATGTTTGATGATCATTGGTCCCAAGATAAAAGCCATACTTTGAGCGGTTCCAAAGATGCCAAAGGCCTTGCCCAGATGCGCACCAGACACACTCTCTCGGATCATGGCAACTGCGGAAGGTATGAATAGACCAGAACAGAGCCCCACCAAGAACAGAGCAACGCGAAAACCCATAAACGTTTCTGTATAAGAGGCAAAGGTTAAGGCGAATCCAGTCGAGATGGTAGAAAAAATCACAGTCGTTTTGTGCGTCACCTTCGAAGAAATGAATTGAGAACCAAAAAGAGTAATGGCAAATCCTACAGAGAGAGTGAAAAAGAGATTCCCCGTATCGGTGTGAGTTAGATGCATTTCCTCACAAATATAAGGGGTTAAAGGAACAAAAATGACGCGCGCCAAAATATTTAAAAACGAAACAAAACTAATCAAAATAAGTAAGGGAATAAATGGGATGAAGGGGCGAGGGGTTTCTGGCATTGCTATAAATATAATCTCAAAAATTAAACCAGGGACTAGGCGTTAACGTCCTAATAACATAAATGCAATTTTAAGTAATCCAAAAAATTCCGTTAACAAGACTGGTTATATGTCATGGAGTATTAAATAGACAGAGGGATAGCGCGACTACGCCAATAATATTCACCATAATCATAAGTGAGTTGTTGATCCTTTAAAATCAGTTTATTAGAAAAAAGAATGATGTGAGTCAATTCATCTTTAACGACCCATCGCGATGTAAGATTGGGATGATCATTATGATTAATGAAGCGAGAAAAATTCCCTAGATCTTTAGCATCAATGATATAAGAAGACTCCTTCCCCGCAATTACATGCCCGAAAATATAATCATTAGACCGGTGTTTTCTGATACGACGTTTGCGAATGACCCCCACATACTCTCCAATGTAACAGAGAGCAGGGATGTTTCGTGCTGCAAACACACCATACCCCAATAGGTGATCGATCCACCGAACATAGAACAGCCCCTCTTTTGGCCGTTCCATCCCTTCACGATACAGGGCTAACGTCCAAGCATTCATCCTTCTTAACTCCGGAGATCTAAATCGCCTTTCTGTCTTTCTTATCAGTTTCTCTCTATATTGACTTCGCTCAAAGACTATATGGTCGATATACTTAACTCCAACCCTTTCCGCAAACTCGTCAATGGAGATTTTACACACCTTCTGTATGCTGTTGCGATAGATTAAAATAGACATCAGTAGTAGCCAAGGAAAGCCCACCAAACGGAGCCGACAGAAAAATAGATAATAATATTAACTATGCTGACAAAAAAGGCGATTTTCCACCACTCCGTGATCTTGATGTATCCTGAACCGAAAAAAATAGGCGCAGGACCGCACCCATAGTGAGTCAACCCTCCCATAAGATTACTGAAGAATCCCAGCATAAGAGCAACAATCTTTGCCGGTGCTCCTAAAGCGACACTCAAAACCAAAAAAGCCGAATACATCGATCCGACATGGGCCATAATACTCGCAAAAAAGTAGTGAGAATAGTAATAGACGCAGGCTAAAATGACAAAAGCTACGAGCCAATACAACCCTTGGACATGCACCTGAACCCACCCGCTGAACCACGCGGCAAGACCGAGGCTATTGAGAAAAGAGGCCATCATAATCAATGTAGCAAACCACATAAGGGTATTCCAGGCCTCCTTCTCCCTGATGACATCATCCCAACTGAGAACCGCAGAGAGGAGCAAGATAACCAAGCCAATCAAGGCAGCAGTTACTGAGGGCATCAAGATAAACGGACCCATAATCCACAAACTGATCAACAAAATGAAGGTAAAAATCATAATCCATTCTTGCAAACGGAGCGCCCCCATTTCTTTCAATCGTCCTTCCGCAAATTTTTTAGCATCGGGAATTGCCTTAACCTCCGAAGGAAAAATTTTATAGATAAAAAGGGGAACGATCGCAAGGCAGGTCAGCCCGGGGAGCGAAGATGCGAGGATCCACGTCCCCCACGTGATATCTACACCCACATTCTTAGCCATATCGGCTATGAGCGGATTCCCCGCCATCGAAGTCAAAAACATTCCACTGACAATCACAGAGCCTTGGAAGGAAACTTTCATCAAAAAGGCTCCTATTTTTTTGGGATGGCTATGAGGTTCACTCCCGAAGGCTTTTGACAGGGATCTCACGATAGGATAGATAATGCCACCTACACGAGCCGTCACACTTGGAATAGCTGGCGCTAAAATTAAATCTGTTAGGATAATGCCATATCCTATCCCCAATGTGCTTCTCCCCAGATATTTCATGACGATGTAAGCAACACGTTCTCCGAGTCCCGTTTTGATAAATCCTCTGGAAATGAAAAATGCAGTAACGATCAACCAAACGATGGGATGCACAAATCCACTAAATGCCTGCTCAAACGTCAACGTTTTAGTCGCAATGGTCAAAACTAAACCGATAAAGGCTAGTGTCCCAATAGAAACTGGGCGCAAAATAATCCCAACAACCGTGAAGACAAAAATCGCCAACATGTGCATAGCCTGCTGCGTCACCCCCTCAGGAGGAGGGAGATTCCACACGAGCAGAGCAATGACAATACAGATTACAAAAAGCAGAGTTTTTTTAGAAACACTCCTGGACATTTGTTCAATTGCTTAGCTAGACTTTCTGAAGAAGGCAGTGTAGGGAGGCATCAAATTTTAAAGCAAACGAAAAATGGGCTCTTTATCCCTCCACAAGAAACCCCCTACCTCTCTCTTTCTGCGCACCATTTAACTTGGGAGCAGGATCTCTCTCACCTTAAAAAGAGTCTCATTCCTGAAGATTTAAACCACTTTTTAAAGCTCCATACAGAAGCACAGAACAACCCCAATGGAACCAAGAAAGAAGTAGAGAAATTTCTCCTCCATCACCCTGGCCACCCCGAAGCCTTAAATCTCCTCACCTTCATCTGCCTCTCCAAGAAAAAAACAAGACGGGCGAATCAACTGATTGAAGAGAACTATAAAAAAAACCCTCGATATATCTTCGCTAAAATCAATTATGCCGACCTCTGTCTACGGCAAAAGAAACATCAAAAAGTGCCCCAAATCTTTAATCATACATTCGACCTAAAAAGGCTCTACCCTAAAAAGGAGACCTTTCATGTATCTGAGTTCCGCGGATTTCTGATTGTAATGGGGTTATATCATTTAGCCATTGGTAAGAGGGGTACAGCAGAGGATTACCACTATTTGGCGCAATGTGTAGACCCCCACCATCCCGGAACGCAACTTCTCGGGGAAAAGCTCTACCGTAAAAAGTTGCGTAAAGGATTATTCTTTAAATACCTAAACAAATTTTTTCAACGAAACATTAAGTGACACGACACATAGCCAGAGGGCAGGACGAGAGCACCCGCACTGTGCAAACTCTACTCCATTTTTCATTTAGGAGATTACCTTGAAGGTTTTTGAGTTACATGTCTCTTCAAGCTCCAAGCTCTTTCTAAGTATCTATAAAGCTCGCGAGTCGCAACAAATCTAGCTTCTAACTTTTTCGTAAGCTAGCTCCATAAGGGACAACTTAGTGAGCTCTCAATGTTTTCGTCAATTTTCGTTTTGCATTTTGCACTCCCATGTTGCATCCCCCGAACACATACATTATAGGGGGCGTAGGTTAGTTAACTCGTTTTAGCAATGCTTTTTAACGTCAAGGGTCTGCTCAAGAAATAAGAGGTTTTGGAAAAATGCTCCTCCAGACGGACCTAAAGTGGAATATTACACACACATGTATGCCGCCCATCAGTTAGGACAAATAAGCTAGCTTAAATTGACTTAATATAAAAGATTTAAGCATGTTGGCACTCAATGTCGATGTTTAAGAGGCATGTATTTCTTAATGCTCTTAGAATGAGTCGCTTCAGCATTGCAAAAGATGGCTAAAATGCGTGAATGCACCTACTTTTCTTTAGCGCACTGACGACAAAAGCTATTTTAATAAATACAAATTTATTTATAATAAAGTTTCGGCCATTTAAATATATTCAACGAATTTAATGTTTTTGTGTGGGGGTAAAAATGGAAAATATCAATGTCGCGGAAAAGGCAGTTGGGTCTATCCCAATGGGACCTATCCCAGGTGCTGAGGCTAGAATTGCTAGAGCTGTTGCAGAAGAAACTGCCAAAGTGGCCGCAAATAACACTGCTAGGTTTATTACGGCTACGAGTCACGCTATCAGAAGTTATATGTCCACAAAATTTATAGAAAGAAGGCCTACTATTGGAAGGGCTGGCCACGAGGGGTTAAACCCTTCTGCTAAATATGGAGTTACTCGTTGGGCTGTTGCAAGTGCCAGCACGGATAAAGCAACCATCGCCAAGTTTAACGGATTTGATAGCTTCCTTAAAGCTATATCCACAGAAGCAACCGCTAGATTGGCTGAAGCCAAAGCTGGTGGAGGTATGGGTGAAATTGCCGAAACTACCGCTAACGAGGCTGCTGAAATAGCTGCTAGATGCACTGCAGAAGAGGTTGATGACGCTGAAACTGCTAACGCTGCCACAGAAAAAGCTATTAAAGCAGCTGTTGCTAAATGCATTCTATCCGCAAATAGAGCCGCTGAAGTCATTAGAATCACAAAAGCTGTTACTGGCGAGGAGACACCTAACGTTAGTGCTACTAGAGTGGCTGCAGTTAAAACTGCTAGTGCTTTTGCAGGTGTTGTATTTACTAGGGCTGCATGCCAAGAAGCATGGAATAGACTTGGTGAAGCTCAACATGGAATCGAGCATGACGTTGCTCGCAAAACCTTCAAACAAATTGCCAAAATGGTTCAAATATTTAGAAGGGCAGAAAGGAAGGCTCACGCTGAAGAAAAAGCTGCTAGGGCTTCCGGAGAGGATTTTGGACCCCCAGCGGCCGCACTTCCCCGCAGAAGGAAGGCTCGCGCTGAAGAAAAAGCTGCTAGAGCTTCCGGAGAGGATTTTGGACCCCCAGCGGCCGCGCTTCCCCGCAGAAGGAAGACTCGCGCTGAAGAAAAAGCTGCTAGAGCTTCCGGAGAGGATTTTGAACCCCCAGCGGCCGCGCTTCCCCGCAGAAGGAAGGCTCGCGCTGAAGAAAAAGCTGCTAGAGCTTCCGGAGAGGATTTTGGACCCCCAGCGGCCGCGCTTCCCCGCAGAAGGAAGGCTCGCGCTGAAGAAAAAGCTGCTAGGGCTTCCGGAGAGGATTTTGGACCCCCAGCGGCCGCGCTTCCCCGCAGAAGGAAGGCTCGCGCTGAAGAAAAAGCTGCTAGAGCTTCCGGAGAGGATTTTGGACCCCCAGCGGCCGCGCTTCCTCGCAAGCAGACACTACCGCGTTCTTTGGTGCGTAGGCAAGTTCGTGGGCGGTACAAACGCCTTCATAAGTAGAGGATGGGGGTGTTGTCGACACTCACGGAGGGCAAGGAGGAAGGTCAGCGGGAAAAGCTGCTGGCTCTTCCTCGGACACGGAGAGGGGGGAGAGAACTCAGCCCTCCACCCTTCCTCTCGCCCGTATATGCCTACGGCAAGCCAGTCCTCACGAAAAGACTCATGAGCCATAGTACGCGCAAACCTCTGCCCGATAGTGGGTCAGAGTTAAGGGAGGGCTGATCACTCTTGACCTTAATGTCGAGGCAGCCTTCGCCAGCATTCGCGCCTTTTCCCGGTAGTTAAACAGTAAGGATATCGAGGGAATCAAGTCTAAGAGGCGTAGGTTAAGGAGTGACTATGAGGGTAGTGCCCATTGACAAGAGACGATAACCGTCTATCTAAGCATGAGTCGTTCAGTGTTACAAGAGATGGCTAAAATGCGTAAATGCACCTACTCTTCTTTGCCACGCTGACAGAAAAAGCCATTGTCATAAATATGGGTTCATTGTAAATTTTTTATTAGTTAGATATATTCGAATGAATTGAAGCTTTTAGTAAGGTCAAAATGGAAAATGTCAATGCCGCGGAAAGGGCGATTGGGTCTATCCCAACGGGGCCTACCACAAATGCTGTAGAAGCTAGAGCTGCTGCGACAGAAGCTGCCGAAGTGGCTGCAAATAAAATTGCCAGGTTTGTTACAGCTAGAAGTAACGTTGCCAAAAATTCTATATTTACTCTGGGCTCTACAAGGGCAGTTCCTAACGCTGCTGCAAGGGAAACTCTTAACGCTGCTGCAAGGGAAGCTCTTAACATCGCTACTGCTAAATTCCTTAAAGCCATAGCCGCAGAAGTAGTCGCCAGATTTGCTGAAGCCAAAGTTGTTGGAGGCACAGTGGAAATTGCTGAAATTGCCGCTAAAGAGGCTGCTAGGTGCGCTACAGAAGAGGTTGATGACGCTGAAACTGAAACTGCCAGTGATATCACAAAAAGCGCTATTAAAAAGAAAATTGTCAAATGTACTATAGTTTTAAGTAGAGCTGTTAAAGCCACTAGAATCGCAAAAGCTGCCACTGGTGAAGGGGCAGCTAACGTTAGTGCTACTAAAATGGCTGCAGCTGCAGCTAAGACTGCCAGCACTTTCATGCGTGGTGTATTCATTGAAGCCGCATTCAAAGAAGCATGGTGTAGACTTCGTGACGATCAAAGTGAAGTCGAGCATCGCATTGCTCACGCCACCCTCGCATACTTTTCAGAAATGGTTGAAGAGTCTAAAGAAGCAGAAAAAAAAGCACGCACTGAAGAAGAAGCTGCTAGAGCTTCCGGAGCTGACGATGTTGTGCCCCCGGCGGCCGCTCCTTCGCAAGCAGACATTGCTATGTGTACGTAGAGCAAATTCGTAGCGATAGCGGTCATGCCTTCGCAATCTAATCGAAAATTGGCTAATTACCCGAGGACAAATAGCACAAATTACTCCTACTCTCCAACCAACCAAACGCTCTTTCTACCACCCACCCTTTACTTGACAAGTGAAAAATTTCACATATTTCTTTCGTCGCAATAAGCATTCCTCCTCCTGGTTTTCCATGCGGAATGAGTGGAAAATATTGAGATTCAACAACTTTATCCTTAGCCAGGCGACAGTATACCCTCTATTTGCTTCTAAAATCACCATCCTATTTTTTCAAATTTTTTGCGGACAACTCTCCTACTTAATCCATGAATTTTTCGACTTCTTTCCTCTCATCCCCATTTGCAGCAGTCGTGGTGATTGCTATTGGATTGCCTTCCCCGTCGATTAGCAAGTGTAGAAGAGAGCCCCTTGCCTTTATATCCTCACTTTACCCCCCTCCTGGGCTGAGGGAAAAAGATCCATCCATCGCAACTTACGCAAGGTCTACTTTTGGGATTTTAATACCTATTTTTACTAATCCGGCCATTACCATGTTGAACACACTATTTTTGCATCCAATTGCGCGATGTGGAACGGGGAACAAAAACGCTAAAATCTCCAGGTAGATCTAAGAGGCCTGCTCAAGAAATAAAGGGTTTTGAAAAAGCATTCCCCCCAATGGACCTAAAATGGAATATTACTCAAATATGCGTACTACCAGTCGGTTAGAGCGAATAAGCTGACTTAAATTGACTCAATATAAAAGCTTTAGGTACGTTGGCAATCAATATCAACGTTTCAGAGGTGTGCATTTCTCAACACTCCCTATATACCTACTTATTCCCAGAAAAAGACCCATACATCATGCTTGTGTCTATCTAGACAAGTTCCTACTCCTCTTTAACACGCTTACAGAAAAGACTATTGCCATAAATACAAATTTATTTATGATAAATTATAATTAATTAGAGATATTCAATGAATTTAAAGCTTTCGGGAGGATCAAAATGGAAAATATCAATGTCATGGAAGAGCCGGGCGGATCTATCCCAATGGAACCCCCACCAGGCGCTGAAGCTAACGTTGCTAGAGCTACCACAATAGAGATTACTGCAGCGGCTGCAAATCAAATTGCTAGGCTTGTTATGGAGCCTATCCCAGATGCTGAAGCTAGCGTTGCTAGAGCCGCTGCAACAGAGACTGCCACAGTGGCTGCAAATCAAATTGCTAGATTTGTTACAGCTACAAGTAAAGTTGTCGGAGGCCATAATATTGTAGAGACTAACAGAAAAAAAGCATATGTTGCTAAGTATAATGGGCTTGCTAAATTCGCCGAAGCTATAGCCGCAGAGGCAGCTGCTAGATTGGCTGAAGCTAAAGCTGTTGGAAACACGGTTAATGAACTTGCTAAAATTACCGCAGAGGGGGCTGCTAGAGGCGGTGTAGAAGAGGTTGTTGCTAGGAGCATTGTAGAAGAGGCTGCTAGAGCTGCTGAAAGACTTGCTAGAAATGTTGCAGAAGCGGTTGAAGTTGCCAAAATTACCTCTGCAGCGGCCGGTAGGACTGCTAGGATTACCGCTGAAAAGGCTGCTAGAACTGCTGAAAGAGCTGCTGGAGGTGTTTCAGAAGAGGTTGATGACGCTGAAACTACTAGCGATGACACAATAAAAACTATTAAAAAGAAAATTGCTGAATGTACTACAGCTTTAAATAGAACTGTTAAAGCCATTAGAATCGCAAAAGCCGCTACCGGCGAAGAGGCCGCTAACGTTATTAGAGCTACCAGAGTGGCTGCGGCTAAAGCTACTAATGCTTTTATAGGTGTCGTATTTGCTGAAGCTGTATTCAAAGAAGCATTGTGTAGACTTCCTGAAGATCAAAGCGGAATCGAGTATCACGTTGCCCACGCCACTCTCGCACACTTTTCCAGAGCAGTTACAGCGTCTTAAAGGAGCAGAAAGAGAAGCGCGCACTGGAGAAGAAGCTGCTAGAACTTCCGAAACTAAGAATGTTAGGCTCCCGGCGACCGCTCCTTCTCAAACAGATACCACCGTGTTCCTTGATGCGTAGGTAAATTTGTAGCGTGGCACAGACGCCTTCATAAGCAGAGATGAGGTTGTGTTGTTGACACTCGCTGAGGGGAACGGCTCCACCCTCATTCTCCCTCGTACGGACCAGCAAGGCTTACCGAACTAATCCTCACAAAGAAGACTCATGAGCCACAATTTCAAGACGACCTTCGTTGATGCTTACGCTTCTTCCCAAGTGGTTAAACGGAAGGGCATCGGGGAAATCAGGCCTAGGAGCGCACAAGAAGGACTGTAAAGCAATATCCCTCAACGAATGAAGACAACCGTTCTATCTGAGTATGCGTCGCTTAGTGCCACAAAAGGTGTCCAAAACGAGCGAATGCACCCACTCCTATTTAGCACGCTGACAGAAAAAGCTGTTGGTATAAACACAGACCTATTTGTAATAAAATTTTGATTGTTTAAATATATTCAATAAATTGAAGCTTTTTGGAAGGTCAAAATGGAAAATGTCAATGTCGCAGGAGAGGAGATTGGGTCTATCCCAATGAAGCCTATCGAAGATGCTGAAGCTAGAGTTGCCAGAACTGCTGCAACAGAAGCCGCCGAAGTGGCTGTAAATAAAATTGCTAGGGTTGTCACAGTTGTAAGCAATGTTGTCAGAAATTACATATCGACTCTAGGTTCCACAGGGGAAGTCCCCAACGCTACCGCAGAGGAAACTATCGACACCATTACTGTAGATGCTAGCACAGCAGAAACGATCGACGCTAGCTTGAACGGGGCTTTTTGCAAATTTCGTAGAGCTATAGCTGCAGAGGCAGCCGCCAGACTGGCTGAAGCCAAAGCTGTTGGTGGGGGTGTGGTTGAAAGTGCTGAAACTATCGCTGAAGTTGCTGAAATTATCGCTGAAGTCGCTGAAATGTCTGCTAGAAGTATTGTAGAAGAAGTTGGCACCGAAACTGCCAGTGATATCACAAAAAGCGCTATTAAAAAGGAAATTGCTAAATGTATTACGGCTGTAAATAGAGTTGCTGAAGCCATTAGAATCGCAAAAACTGCTGCTGGCGAAGAGGCGACTAACGTTAGTGCTGCTAGAGCGGCTCTAGCTGCAGCTAGAGTTGCTTATACTTCTATGAGTGTCATATTTGTTGAAGCTGCGCTCAAAGAAGCACTGTGTAGGCTTCCTGAAAATCAAAGTGGCATCGAATATCGCGTTGCTCACGCCACTCTCGCGCAATTTTCCGAAGCGGTTACAAAGCTCAGAGAAACAGAAAGAAAAGTTCCCACTAAAGAAGAAGCTGCTAGAGCTTCCAGAGCTGAGCGTGGACCCCAGGCGGCCACTTTTTCGCAAGCAGATACCGCCATGTTTCCTGGTGTGTAGACAAACTCGTAGTAGCACAAGCGCCCTCAATAAGTAGAGGATGGAGGTGTTATCGACACTCGTGGATGGCGAGGGGGGCGCGGTGGGAAAAACTAGCTCTTCCTCAGAAATGGGGGGACGAGAGAGGGCGCAGCTCTATCCCCTTCTCCCCCTCGCCAACCTACAGAGCTTAACAAGTCAATCCCCACGAGAAGACTCACGAGCCGTATACGCAAAAGCTTTATAAGCCTCCGCCCGATAGCGGGCCGGAGAGCTAAAGGGAGTTCTAACTCCTTTGACTTTATTAAGATGGCCTTCGTTGACACTTGCGCCTCTCCCCAGTAGTTAAACAGAAGGGTGCCTAGGGAGCCAAGGGGAGCCAAGTCTAGAGGTGTGGGCTAAGGGGGGGACTATGGAGTAGTATCCCTAGACAAGTGAAGATAACCGTCTATCTGAGTATGAATCGCTTAGTATTACGAAAGATGACTAAAATGCGCGAACGCACCTACTCCTACTTAGCGTACCGACAGAAAACCTATTGCCATAAATATAAATTTATTTATACAATGAAACTTTAATTAGTTAAATGCATTCAATGAATTTGAAGGTTTCTTAGGTCAAAATGGAAAGTGTCAATATCTTGGAAGGGGCAGATAGGTTTCCCTCGACAGAGCCTATCGCAGTTGCAGAAGCTAACATTGCTAGAGCTGCTGCAACAAAGACTGTTGAAGTGGCTGCAAATACAATTGCTAGGTTTATTACAGCTACAAATAACGTCAACAAAGATCTTATATTTACCAAAAATATTACAAATGCTAGCACAAACAAAGCAATCACTGCCCAGTTTGACGGACTTGCTAAATTTCTCGCAGCTATAGCTGCAGAAGCAGCCGCTAAATTAGCTGAAGCTAAAGCTGCTGGAACTGCTGTTGAAGTGGCTGCAGCCACCGCTAAAGAGGCTGCTAGAGCTGCTGAAATTGCTGCTGAAGATGTTACAGAAGAGATTGATGACGCTGAAATTGCTAGCGATAACACAAAAAGCATTATTGAACGGGCAGTTGCTAAGTGTATTACAGCTTTAAATGAAACTGCTGAAACCACTGGAATCGCACAAGCTACTACAGAGGCTGCAACTGCGAATAAAAGCGTTAGTGCTTTTGTAAATGTTGTATTTGCTAAAGTTGTATTTAAAGAAGCAAGGGTTAGACTTCGTGAAGCTCAAAATACAAGAGAGGGTCTAGTTGCTCTCGCCACTTTCAAACAATTTACAGACATGGTTAGAACACTCAAAGAGGAAGAAGAGGAAGGGCTCGAGCTAGAGGAAGAAATTGCTAGAACTTCTGACACTGAAGGTGTTGGGCCCCCTGCGGCCGCTTCTTCACCGGCGGAGACATCACCATGTTCCTTGGCGCGTAGGCAAATTTGTCGTGGTGCATAGGAGGGTATCGGGGGAGCTAGATCGGATATAGATTAAGGAGGGGCTGTGGGGTAGTATCCTTCGACAAGTGAAGATAACCGCCTATCTGAGTATGAGTCACTTAATGCCACAAAAGATGGCTAAAATACGTGAACGCACCTACCTTTATTTAGAGCGCCGACGAAAAATATATCGTAATAAACATAGATTTATTTATAATGGATTTCTGATTAGAAAAATATATTCAACGAGTTTTGGGGAGATAAAAATGGAAAGTGTCAATGTCGCAAACGTGATGGAGCCCATCGCAAATGCTGAAACTGCTAGAGCTGTTGCAGAAGAAACCACTGAATTGGCCGCAAATACAATGGCTAGATTTGTTACAGCTGCAAATCAGGCTAGCGAGGCTCGTAAGTTAACTCCATATTTTAGAGAGTGTTTCGTTACTGCAGATGCTAGCGCGGAAAGAGCAAGAACTGTTCAGTTTGACGGACTTGTTAAGTTTTTTGAAGCTATTGCTGCAGAAATAGCCGCCAGAGGAGCTGAAACCCAAACTGTGGGAGAGGAAAAGGTCGACGACACTACTGCCAGTGACGCCATAAAAAGCATTGTTGAAGAGGTAGTTTCTGAATGTATTATAGGCGCAAAAATCATTAGAACCGCAAGGGCTGCTTCTGACGAAGTTGCAATTGCTAGAAGTCTTGCAAAAAAGGTTGATGACGCCGAAATTGCTAATGAGGCCACAAAAAGCATTGTTAGAGAGGGAATTTCTGAATATATTAAAGATATAAGTCTCCATGTTGAATCCATTAAAATCACAAAAACTGCCACTGGCGAAGAAGCGACTGACGTTAGCACTGCCAGGGAGATTGTGCATGAGGCTGTTAAGGTCGCCGAAGCTTTGGGAGGGAATGCACTTGTTAGCGCTGCATGCAAGATCAACGCACTGAAGAAATATCAAGAAAAACTTGCCGCGAACTGAGAAAAGCTGCTAAGCCTTGAGGGTGGGGGTGTTGTCAACACTCGTGGAGGGCGAAGGAAGGGGCCGCGGAAAAATCTAACTTTCCCTCGGAAGCGGAGAAGGCGGGAGAGGGCACAACTCTAGTAAGAGCCTGTAGTAAACCAATCCTCACGAGAAGACCCGTGGGCTAGTACACAAACCTCCACCCGGTGATGGACCGGAGCTAAGCACCACTTGGCCTTATGGACCTGTTGAGAATAAGGGGTTTTGAAAAAATGTTCCTCCAAACGGGCCTAAAATGGAATGTTACTCAAATGCGCATACTACCAGTCGATTAGGGCGAATAGGCTGGATTAAATTGACTCAATATAAAAGATTTAGGCATGTTGGCAATCAATATCGATGCTTCAGGGGTATGCATTTCTCAACACCCCCCTTATATCAAAATGGCCTTCGTTGACACTTACGCCTCTTCACAGCAGTTAAGTGGGGAGGGATATCGAGGGAAATCGAGTTTAAGGGTGCAGGCTAAGGAGAAACTATAGAGCAGTATCCCTCGACAAGTGAAGATAACCGTTTATCTGGGTATAAGTCGCTCAGTATTACATAAAGATGGCCAAAATGCATGAATGCACCTACTCCCATTTAGCGCACTGACAAAAAAAACTATTATAATAAATATAGATTTTTTTTATAATTAAGTTTCGACTGGTTAAATATGTTTAATGAATTTAATGCTTTTGGAGGCAAAATGGAAAACGTTAATGTCGTGAAAGGGGTGGTTATGCCTATCCCAATGGAGCCTGTTGCGAATATAAAAGCTACTAGAGCTGCTGCAGAAAAAGCCCTTAAAGTAGCTGCAATTGGAATTGCTAAATTTGTTACAGCTACTAGAGATGTTACAGCTACTAAACGTACTATAGCTACGAGTAACTTTGTCAGAGATCCTATATCTGATTCAAAAGCTATAGATGCCAGCGTGGACAAAGCAATCGTTGTTGCATTGGACGGATTGGCCAAATTTTTTGAAGCTATATCTGCAGAAACAACTGCCGAATTAGCCGAAGCCAAAGCTGCCGGAAGAGTGGTTGCAATTGCTAAAGCTACCGCTGAAGAGGCTACTAGAGGCGCTGAAGGAATTGCCGAAAGGGCTGCTGCCGAAAGAGCTGCTAGAAGCGTTGCAGAAGAAGCTGACAACATCGAAATTGCTAGTCGTATACAAAAAAATATTAAAGATGAAGTGGCTAGATGCATTCCAGTTGTAAATAGAGTTGCTGAAGTCATGAGAATCGCCAAAGCTGCTACTGGCGAAGGGACAACAAACATTCGCGTTATTAGAGCGGCTGCGGCTGAAGCTGCTGAAGCTGCTGAAGCTTTTGTAAGCAGTGTATTTATTGAAGCCGCACGCGACGAAGCAACGATTAGATGGACAGAAGCTCCCCGTGGAATCGAGTATGAAGTTGCCCGAAACACCGCCAAGAAACTTTCCGACATGCTTAAAGCAGCTAGAGAAACAGAGAGAAGAGCTCACGCCGAAGAAGAAGCTACTACTACTAGAACTTTCGAAACTGAGTATGGGCCCCCAGCGGTCGCTTTTTCGCAAGGCAGGTCCCGCAGCAGGGGATGAGGGAGGAAGGTGGGTGGAGAAGCTCTTCCTTGGAAGCGGAGGGGCGAGAGAGGCCGCAGCTCTACCCCCTTCTCCCCTTGCGCAAACCCACAGAGCTTACCAGGTCCATCCCCACGGGCAGACTCATGAGCCACAACACGCAAAAGCTTTATAAATCCTCGCCCGATAGCGGCCCGGAATTAAGGGGGGTTCTGATACCACTTGACCTTATGTCAAAACTGTTTTCGTTGACACTTACGCCTCTTCCAAGTGGTTAAACAGGAGGGTATCGGGGGAATCGGGTGGTAAAGAAAGACCATGAAGTAGAGCATCCCTTGATAATCTGAGCATGGGCCATTCAGTGCCATAAAAGATGAAAAATAATGCACAAACAGAAAAACCTATCGAAACAAATATAGATTTGTTTATTAAATAAATAATCGTTTCTAGTTAAATTAATTAAATGAACTGAAACTTTTGAGGTCAAAATGGAAAATGTCAATTTCACAGATGCGATGGAACCCATCGCAGATTCTAGAGCTGCTAGAGTTATAGATGCTGCTGCAAATAAAATTGCCAGGCTTGTTTCAGCTTTAGGTTTGGCTGCCAGAGATCATGTGTTTGCTTGTGCAAGTGATAGCATAGAAAAGGCAAGGGATGTCCTGGTTGATGGACGTATTAGCTTTTTTAAAGCCATTGTTGCAGAAATGGACGCCGGAGGGGCTGAAGCCCAAGCTGTGGGAGGGGTTGATGCCACAGAAAGCATTGTTAAAGAGGCAGTTCTTGAATGTATCACAGCTGCACAAGCCATTAAAACCGCAAGGGCTGCTACTGACGAAGTTGCAACTGCTAAAGGTATTGCGAGAGAGGTTGATGACACTGAAATTGCTAGTGATGCCACAAAAAGCGTTGTTAAAGAGGCGGTTCTTGAATGTATTAGAGATATAAGTTGCTATGTTGAATCCATTAAAATCGCAAAAACTGCTACTGACGAAGAGGCGGCCGACGCTGCTAGGGTGGCTGTGGCTGTTAAGGCTGTCGAGGCTGCTAACACTTTTGGAGAGGCTGCATTTGTTGGAGCTGCATGCGACGAAGCATGCGAGAGATATGTGAAAGCTTGCCGTAAAACCAAACGCGGAATCGGTTATGAGACTGCCTCAAACATCTTTAATCAGTTTTGCGGCGCAGCTGTAACCCTAGGAAAAGCTTGCTGTGAACTGAGAAAATCTGCTAAAGCCTCCGGAACCGACGATATTTGGCCCTCGGCGACCGCTCCTTTGCAAATAGACATTGAGGGTAATTCGTATTGCGGACGTTCCTTCATGAGCAGAGGATGAGGAGGGGGGCGTTGATTTGCAACTTCCAAGCTTGCATGGCTTTTGCGAAAAATTCAAAGCGTTTTTTCTTTTGTCTTCTCAGCGTCATTCCTACACTTTGGGCTCTCTCTGCAAATTGATCCCCTCTTTCACTTTTGGACCCATAGCTTGTTTCTTCTCCATAGAACCGTCCCCCTTAGATCTCTTTCTGCCTGATTGTTGGTCGGGTCCACGCTATTTCTGGTCATGAATACCCAAAAATTCTGCGGCTTTTTTAGTAAAGAAAAAGCAAATCTTTTCAGAGAAGGGCTATACCGACTTTTGTATGCTCTAGCAAGTAAGCCACATTCAAATAGATCTCGATATCGTCTACTTACGCATAGAGAGCCCGGCAAAAGCGTGAGCCATTTCAACCGCGCTAGCAGCTTCGGATTCGGCTAACTTGCGGGTATTTTTGCAGCTATGGCTTCAGCTAGGGCTTCAAAAAATTTAAATAATCCCTCAGAGAGGGCGGCATTTACTTTTGCTATACTAGCTTCTTCAATGAATTGAGAAGTCCTAACCTTTTCAGCGACTCACACTTTGTTCAGGAGGGCGCAAAATATACCGAAAAAGGGGGCTAAACGTTGATGTGAAAATATCTAGCAGACAAATCTGAGCGGGGCACGCTATGTACTTAACTATTTGATAATACGCTTCTTGTCAAAACATTTTTGCGACGCGAGCAATCATAGTCTTAAGAGAAGTCTTGCGATTTGAGCGGCTCCAACACCCCCATTTTGCGCCCCCCTAAACAGATACCTGCAAATAGGCAATTAACCACTTTTCGATTCGAAAACCCCATTTCTTAGGCACCCCCATCTTGCATTTTCAACGAGCTAATTGACTCCCACTTAAACAAGCAACATGCTGAAGTTGTGGCAAAAAACCACCTATACATGGACAATATTCCGCGTGAAAATTTATCATCAGCCCATGGTGAAGTTGCTGGGGTTTTTGTTGCTATTTTGTCTGCAACGTGGGAATGCGGCCCTGCCCTCTTTTGCTTCTGCAGTTTTTTCCATGTACGCCATTGACTCCTCTTCTGGCCAAGTGCTGATCGACGAGCACAGCGAACTCAGCCTCACCCCCGCCTCGTGCATAAAAATCGTCACGACGGCAACGGCGCTCCTTTTACTCACACCAGACGCTCAATTCCAAACTCAACGATGTCTGCTTACGCAGGAGCGACCGCTGGAGGCCCAACATCGTCAGCTCCAGCAGCTCTAGCAACTTCTCTTTCTCTATGTTCTTTCATATCATCTATACACGCTCTAAACATTTCGAACACCTGTGCAACATCTTTGAGGGCAGCGTCGCGATCGATTTCAGATTGAGCTTCATAAAGTCTAGCAAATGCTTTACAGTGCCCCAATATTCCCGAAGGCAAAGGCGCTACTCTAACAGCTTCTTCTGAGCCAGGTTGAGCTTTATGAAGTCTAACGAATGTTTCATACCACTTCGACAGTTCCGATGACGAAGAGGCCGCACCCGCTCTAGCAGCTTCTTCTTCAACGAGAAACTCTTCTGCTTCTTCGTTATACTCTTTAACTACTTCGGTAAAGTGTTTGGCAATTTCGTGAGCAACCTGCTTCTCGATATCATTGTTTTTAAATCGAGCTTGACGAAGTCTGCCAAATGCTTCTACTTGCGCAGCTTTAGCAACTGCGACATATCCTTGCGTGTAAGCAACTGCAATTGCAGCTGCAGCTACTCTGGTGGCGTTAAGGTTAGCCTCTTCTCCAGCAGTAGCTTTTGCGATTCTAACGGCTTCAGTAGCTCTATTTACTGCTGTAATACATTCGACAACTTTCTTTTTAACAACTCTTTTTGTGGCATCACTAGCAGTTTCGATGTCATCAACCTCTTTCGCAATACCTCCCTCAATCACTTGATAAATAGAGGCCCCGGCAAAAGCGTGAGCCATTTCAACCGCGCCAGCAGCTTCGGATTCGGCTAACTTGGCGGGTATTTCTGCAGCTATGGCTTCAAAAAATTTAACCGATCCCTCAGAGGTAGCAGCATTTACTTTTGCTATACTAGCTTCTTTGAATTCGGCTAACTTGGCGGGTATTTCTGCAACTATGGCTTCAGAAAATTTAACTAATCCCTCAGAGAGGGCGACATTTACTTTTGCTATACTAGCTTCTTCAATGAATTGAGAAGTCCTAACCTTTTCAATGAGAGATTTTGCCCTTTCAACGTAGGCAGCTTCATCGACCACTTCTTCTGCTAGCACTCTACTAAATTCTTTTATTTTAATGAGAGAGTTTACCATTTCAACGCGGGCAGCTTTATCGACCGCTTCTTCTGCTAGCACTCTTCTACCTTCTGCTAGCGCTCTATCAAATTCTTTTACTAGCCCTCTACCAACCCTGTACTCAAAGTAAAATTCCGAACATTCACGTACAACATGTTTTCTAGACATAAGATCTCTGCCAGAGACGCTTGCAGCTGTAACAATCCCAGCAATTCTATTTGCAGCAGCCTCTGTTACAGCAACTCTAGCGTCCACAACTGCAGTAGGCTCTATTGAGGGAAACCCAACCGCCTCCTCCGTGACATTGACACTTTCCATTTTGACCTCCAAAAAAGCTTAAATTTATTGAATATATCCAGTCAGTTGTGACTATGCTATAAATAAATCTATATTTATTGCAATAGTTTTTGTCGACTCGATAAAGAGGCGCAATGGCATTCATTTTAACCATCTTTTATAATACTAAGCGACTCACACTCAGATAGAGGGCTATCTTCACTCGTCGAGGGATACCACCCCCATAGTCCTTCTACTGGGAGGAAGCGTAAGCATCCGGAGAAGGCCGTCTTGACATAAAGGGAGTGTTGAGAAATGCACACTTCCGGGGCATCGACATTAATTGCCAATATGCCTCAATCTTTATATGTTGAGTCAATTTAATCGTATTTGTTCAGGGGGGCGCAAAATATACCGAAAAAAGGGGCTAAACGTTGATGTGAAAATATCTAGCAGACAAATCTGAGCGAGGCACGCCATGTACTTAACTATTTGATAATAAGTTCTTGTCAAAACATTGTACGCCATTGACTCCTCTTCTGGCCAAGTGCTGATCGATGAGCACAGCGAACTCAGCCTCACCCCCGCCTCGTGCATAAAAATCGTCACGACGGCAACGGCGCTCGTTTTACTCACACCAGACGCTCAATTCCAAACTCAACGATGTCTGCTTACGCAGGAGCGACCGCTGAAGGCCCAACATCGTCAGCTCCGGCAGCTCTAGCAACTTCTCTTTCTCTACGCTCTTTCATATCATCTATACACGCTCTAAACATTTCGAGCATCTGTGTGACATCTTTGAGGGCAGCGTCGCGATCGATTTCAGATTGAGCTTCATAAAGTCTAGCAAATGCTTTATAGTACCTCAATATTCCCGAAGGCAAAGGCGCCACTCTAACAGCTTCTTCTGAGTCAAGTTGAGCTTTATGAAGTCTAACGAATGTTTCATACCACTTCGACAGTTTCGATGACGAAGAGGCCGTGCCCGCTCTAGCAGCTTCTTCTTCAACGAGAAACTCTTCTGCTTGTTCGTTATACTCTCTAACCGTTTCGGTAAAGCGTTTGGCAATGATATCATTGTTTTTAGATGGAGCTTGACGAAGTCTGACAGATGCTTCTACTTGCGCAGCTTTAGCAAGTGCGGCACATCCTTGCGTGAAAGCAACTGCAATTGCAGCTGCAGCTACTCTGGTGGCGTTAAGGTTAGCCTCTTCTCCAGTAGTAGCTTTTGCAATTCTAACGGCTTCAGCAGCTCTATTTACTGCTGTAATACATTCGACAACCTTCTCTTTAACAACTCTTTTTGTGGCATCACTAGCTGTTTCGATGTCATCAACCTCTTTCGCAATACCTCCCTCAATCACTTGATAAATAAAGGCCCCGGCAAAAGCGTGCGCCATTTCAACCGCGCCAGCAGCTTCGGATTCGGCTAACTTGGCGGGTATTTCTGCAGCTATGGCTTCAAAAAATTTAACCGATCCCTCAGAGGTAGCAGCATTTACTTTTGCTATACTAGCTTCTTTGAATTCGGCTAACTTGGCGGGTATTTCTGCAACTATGGCTTCAGATGCAGCTGTAACAATCCCAGCAATTCTATTTGCAGCAGCCTCTGTTACAGCAACTCTAGCGTCCACAACTGCAGTAGGCTCTATTGAGGGAAACCCAACTACCTCCTCCGTGACATTGACACTTTCCATTTTGACCTCCAAAAAAGCTTAAATTTATTGAATATATCCAATCAGTTGTGACTATGCTATAAATAAATCTATATTTATTGCAATAGTTTTTGTCGACTCGATAAAGAGGCGCAAGGGCATTCATTTTAACCATCTTTTATAATACTAAGCGACTCACACTCAGATAGAGGGCTATCTTCACTCGTCGAGGGATACCACTCCCATAGTCCTTCTACTGGGAGGAAGCGTAAGCATCCGGAGAAGGCCGTCTTGACATAAAGGGAGTGTTGAGAAATGCACACTTCCGGGGCATCGACATTAATTGCCAATATGCCTCAATCTTTATATGTTGAGTCAATTTAATCGTAGATATGAAAATATCTAGCAGACAAATCTGAGCGAGGCACGCCATGTACTTAACTATTTGATAATAAGCTTATTATCAAAACATTGTGCGCCATCGACTCCTCGAACTCAGCCTCACCCCCGCCTCGTGCATAAAAATCGTCACGACGGCAACGGCGCTCCTTTTACTCACACCAGACGCTCAATTCCAAACTCAACGATGTCTGCTTACGCAGGAGCGACCGCTGGAG